>Ga0210389_10000030_pt1 | contig 127899 bp, 102 predicted proteins | sample IncBWH28OmetaG_FD_160127 | JGI IMG/M metagenome (GOLD analysis project Ga0210389, IMG submission 160127) | Forest soil microbial communities from Barre Woods Harvard Forest LTER site, Petersham, Massachusetts, United States - Inc-BW-H-28-O ...
TTCGAACCCATTCGCGTCGATCTCAAAGAACAACCCATGATTATTGAAGGGGTGGTCGTCGGTGTCCTGCGTCGTGGTAAAGACGTGGATGCCGCGTGAGATATTACTCGCGGATGTCTTGGCCGATGCACGCGTTTGGAAGTTAAAAGACGCCTCGGCTGCCCCCGCTCGTCCGGTTTGGTCCACCGGTAAAAGCTCGCTGGATGCCCGCTTGCCGGGGGGTGGGTGGCCGACGGCGTCGCTCATCGAAGTGCTGTTGGACGATACCGGCCTCGGTGAAGTACAACTTTTTTTGCCGGCGCTGGTGGCATGTCAGCGCACCGCCTCGCACAGCGGGGATGCGCCATGGCTCGTATGGATTGCCCCTCCTCATGAACCTTATGCGCCCGCCTTGGCGCAGCAAGGCATCGAGCTCGGCCGGTTGCTGGTGGTTCGGCCGACGACGGCCACCGAGGCATTGTGGGCGGCTGAACAGGCATTGAGCTCCGGGGTGTGCGCCGCTGTTTTGCTTTGGTTGAAAGGCACCGATGATCGCTGGCTGCGGCGCTTGAAGCTCGCAGCCGAAGCGGGCGGCTCACTCGGCGTGCTGTTTCGCCCCGAGAGACATCGTTTCGAATCTTCACCTGCCAACTTGCGCATTGTCATGAGCCGGGGCGAGCCGTGCGCGCGCGTCGATTTGCTCAAAGTGCAAGGCGGCCGGCCCGGTCCAGTGGATCTCGGTGAGCCTTGAAGTCGCGCGCGGCGAAATCGCGGACGGCGGACTTATTTGCCGCAGCCGAGCGCCGCCCAGAGGTTTCGCCTGCACGCATCCCTCCTGCTCAACCGATATCCCTGGCATCGCCGCAGGCGCGGCATCCTCATGCTCCGCCGGGTCCAAAACAACTGTGGTATGCCGCGGTGTTCCCGGAAATGCCTGCGCTGGAATCCTCCGACGCGGCCCTGCAGAAGCTCTGCCTGCATGCGCACTCCTTCACTTCCTTCGTCAGCATCGAGCCGCCCAATGCGTTATTGCTCGAAATCAAGGGCAGCGTGAAATTATTCGGCTCGCTGCAACAGCTGCGCGCGGACCTGGATGATTGTTGGCGTCGGCTGACGCTGCCGGCTCACAGTGCCGTCGCGCCCTCGACTCTGGCGGCCTTGTGGCTGGCGCGCACCGGCGGTTCGTCGCAAATCGAAGATGCCGATCTGCTGCCGGGTTACCTGGCGAAAGTCCCCATTGCCTGTACGGCTTGGGATATCGAGCGGCTGCAAACTCTGCGCGCCATGGGCGTGACTTCCTTAAGCGAACTGATGCGCCTGCCGCGCGCCGGTATTGCGCGCCGCTTGGGGCCCGCCGTGGTGAGGGATCTGGACATTGCGTTGGCGCGGCAGCCTGCGCCTCGCAGGGCATTCGTGCGGCGTGAGCGCTTTCGGGAACGTTGTGATTTCGAAACGGAAATCGAGCATGTTGTCTATTTGGAAAAAGCGCTCGAACCTTTGATCGAGCGCTGCGCGCGATTCTTGCGCCAGCGCCAGGCCGGTATCCAGGCATTGCAGCTGAAACTGAAGCATCGCGAAGGACCGGCGACCCGTGTGCGATTGGGTTTGGCCAGCATCACCAGCGAACGGCGGCGTTTGCGCGATGTGCTTTGCCAAAAACTGACGCGGCTGGATCTTCGAGCGCCGGTTCGAGGCATGGAACTTGTTTCCGGTTCCTTGCGGGGGCTCTCGGCAAGTTCGCTCGATGTCTTTGCGGGATTCACCGGCGCGGGCAGCCGTGACAGCGCGCCGCAATTGGTGGAGCGCTTGCGCGCACGTTTGGGCGAGGCGGCGGTATATGGCGTCTGCTTAATTCCGGAACATAGGCCGGAAGCGGCATGGCGGCGCGTCCATGAATTGCATTTGACTGCCGCAGCCAGAGTTACAGAGGAGATCAGCGATCAGAAGCTGCCGCGTCCGGTGTGGTTGCTGAATGAACCGTTGCCTTTGCCCCAGCCGGAAATACTAGAAGGTCCCGAACGCATCGAAAGCGGCTGGTGGGATGGCAAGGGCGTGGCACGTGATTATTACGTCGCGCGGTCAGGGCGCCCACAGGGCGAGGGCCAGGACGGCCCGAGTCTTGGCGCCAGGCTCTGGGTTTTTCAGGAACGTCAATCCAAGCGCTGGTACGTGCACGGCGTATTCGCTTAGGAGCCTGAGGACCCGCGTGTACGTCGAGCTGCACACCTTGAGTAATTTCTCCTTTTTGCGCGGCGCCTCGCAGCCTGAAGAATTGGTCGCGCAGGCCAAGGCCCTGAATTACAGCGGACTGGCGCTGACCGATGAATGCTCCTTGGCGGGCGTCGTGCGTGCCCATTCGGCCGCGAAAGAGCATGGGTTGCCCCTGATCATCGGCGCCGAGCTCAATTGCCTCCCGCAGGGCGAGAGCCAGGATGGCCCGAGTCAACTCAAAGTGGTGGCGCTGGCCACCGATCGGGCGAGCTACGGCGCCTTGAGCCGCTTGATCAGCAACGCCCGCCGCGCCACTCGCAAAGGCTGCTACTCGCTGGCACGCACCGATCTTGAGAACGCGCTTCCTGGTTGTTTGGTTCTCTGGCCGCCGCGCGCGGACAAAGCGGGGCTCGCGCGCTTGGAGCAGGATGGCCGCTGGTTACGCGAGCGGTTCACGGGAAACTTATGGATCGGCGTGGAGCTCACAACCAGCGGCCACGACGCACGGCGCTTGGAATTGCTCCTAACGCTGGGCACAACGCTGCAGCTGCCGTGCGTGGCGGCGGGCGATGTCCATATGCATCGGCGCAGCCGCCGCGCCCTGCAGGATGTGCTGACCGCGATTCGCTTGAAGCAGCCCCTGCATGCCGCGGGCTACGCACTGTATCCCAATGGCGAGCGCTGCTTGCGCTCCCTGCAGCGCCTGCGGGAACTGTATCCCGCGCCGCTGCTGGCGGAAACCTTACGCATGGCGGAGCGCTGCACGTTCAAACTCGATGAACTGCGCTACGAATATCCGGAAGAGATCGTGCCCCCGGGGGAAACTCCCACGAGTCATCTGCGAGCGCTGACGATGCAAGGCTGCGCCTATCGCTGGCCTGAGGGGGCGCCCGCTGCCGTGCGCGAGAACATCGAGCATGAACTGCGCTTGATCGCGGAGCTCAAATTCGAGCCTTTTTTTCTGACCGTGCACGATGTGGTCGAATTCGCGCGCTCGCAAAAAATCCTCTGCCAGGGACGGGGCTCGGCGGCCAACTCGACCGTTTGCTACTGCCTGCGCATCACGGAGGTCGATCCGTCACGCATGTCCATGCTGTTCGAACGCTTCATTTCCAAGGAGCGCAACGAGCCGCCCGATATCGATGTGGATTTCGAACATGAGCGGCGCGAAGAGGTCATCCAGTACATTTACGGAAAATACGGACGCGAACGGGCGGCGCTCGCCGCCACGGTGATTTGCTACCGGCCGCGCAGTGCGCTGCGAGACGTGGGCAAGGCCTTGGGGCTCGATCTGGCTCAAGTCGATAAGCTTGCCCGGGGCATGCAATGGTGGGATGGCCAGCGCATCGATCCGGAGCGCATCCGTGCTTCCGGGTTCGATCCCGACGATCCGGTGATTGCACGGCTCATTGCGCTCGCGGCGGAAATTCTCGGTTTCCCCCGCCATTTATCGCAGCACGTGGGCGGCTTCGTCATTGCCCGCGGCCGTTTGGATGAACTCGTGCCCATCGAGAATGCCGCGATGCCCGATCGCACCGTGATCGAGTGGGACAAGGACGATCTCGATGCACTGGGGCTCTTGAAAGTGGATGTACTGGCCCTGGGGATGCTGACCGCGATCCGGCGGGCGTTTCACCTGGTCAATGAATTCGGCGGCTCCCGCGCCGCGCCGGGCCAACTCGAGCTGGCCAACGTGCCGAGCGAGGACAGCGCGGTATACGACATGATTTGCCGCGCCGATACCACCGGCGTCTTTCAAATCGAATCGCGGGCGCAAATGTCCATGCTGCCGCGCCTCCGGCCGCGAAATTTTTACGATCTGGTGATTGAAGTGGCCATCGTGCGCCCCGGGCCCATTCAAGGCGAGATGGTGCACCCATACCTCCGCCGCCGCAGCGGGGAAGAGGCGGTTACCTATCCCAGCAAACAAGTCGAGGCGGTGCTCAAGCGCACGCTGGGGGTGCCGATTTTTCAAGAGCAGGTCATGCAACTCGCCATCGTCGCGGCCGGCTTTTCACCCGGCGAGGCTGACCGGCTGCGCCGCGCCATGGCCGCCTGGAAGCGCAAGGGCGGATTGGAGCCATTCCAGAAGCAATTGATCGACGGCATGCGCGAGCGCGGCTATGAGGAGAGTTTCGCGCAGCAGATCTTCAAGCAGATTTTGGGGTTCGGCGAATATGGATTTCCGGAATGTGTCGTTGGCGAAACACGGGTGATCGATGCCGATTCCGGAAAATGGCTGACCATCGATGAAATTGTCGGCGGGCGCGCGCGCTTGAAGAACACGCTGGCATGTGATGAGGACCTGCGCTTGCGCAAGCGTAAGGTTGTGCGCGTTATTCAAAGCGGCGTGAAAACCGTATGGCGCTTACGCAGCGCTCTCGGACATGAAATCATGGCAACCGCAGAACACCCCTTCTTGACCATGGGCGGATGGCGTGAACTGGGCAAGCTGAAAGTCGGCGATCATGTGGCGACGGCGCGCGCTGAAGCCTTGGAGTCCCGCGATCTTTCGCGTCTCGCTCGCTCCGACCTCTATTGGGACCGGATCGTTGAGATTGAACCCGTCGGCGAAAGGGAAACCTATGACTTGCAAATCGAGGGCGATCACAATTTTTTGGCCAATCATTTTGTCGTTCACAATTCACATTCCGCCAGCTTCGCCCTGCTGGTGTACACCTCTGCCTGGCTGAAGCACTACGAGCCGGCGGCGTTTTGCGCCGCGCTCGTCAACAGCCAGCCGATGGGATTCTATGCGCCGGCGCAATTGGTGCGGGATGCGCGCAGCCACGGCGTGGAAGTGCGTGCCGTGGACGTGATGATCAGCGAGTGGGATTGCACGCTGGAACGGCGCGAGGATGGCCGTCCCGCCTTGCGCTTAGGGATGCGCCTGGTGAAGCACCTATCGCAAGAGGGCGCCGCGCGTTTGCTGGCCGCGCGGACCGTGCAGGCTTTCGGCAGCATTGCGGATATGGCCGAGCGCGCCGCTCTTGATCGGCGCGATCTTGAGGCTCTGGCCGCCGCGGATGCGCTGACTCAGTTAAGCGGGCACCGGCATCGCGCGGTATGGCAGGTCACGGGCGTGGAACGCGCGCTGCCTTTGCTGCCGGCGGCAACGGCGGTCGATGAAGGCATACCGCTGCTGCGCGCGCCGCGTGAGGGCCAGGATATCGTCGCTGACTATGGCAGCTTGGGGCTGACGCTGCGCCGTCATCCGCTCGCGCTGTTGCGGGACAAGCTGCAGCGGCGGGGCGTAATACCCACGCAGGATCTGTGGGGGCAGCCCAACGGCAAATTGGTGATCACCGCGGGTCTGGTCATTACACGCCAGCGGCCGGGTAGTGCAGGCGGCGTGACTTTCGTCACGATGGAAGATGAAACCGGCTATGTGAATCTGATCGTGTGGAACCGTGTTGCCATCGAGCAGCGCGCGGCCTTGTTGGAGTCGCGTCTGCTCGAGGTGCACGGCAAATTACAACGCGAGGGCGATGTGCAGCATGTCATCGCGCAGCGCTTGTTGAATTTGTCGCCGCTGCTCGGGGATCTCGTGGTCGCATCGCTCACCTTTCACTAAGGCGCCACCCCAAGCATTGCGCGTGACCTCGCCTGGATTTCGCCTACACCTCAAGTCCGATCGACCGCATCAGCTCAATGCCGTTGCTCTTGGTGACAATGCCGGGTTGCAATTTGAAGTCAAAGCGCAGCGTGCTGTCGACGAGTTCATCCTGGAAGTGGACATTCTCGATCGCGCCGGGTTGAAGGCCGGCAATCTCGGTCAGCGCCAGATCGTGCGTGCTGATCAAACCGATGGCGCCCCTGTGCAACAACGCGCGAATCAACCCCTGCGCGCCGATGAGTCGATCGGCCGAATTCGTACCCTGCAGCAATTCGTCCAACAGAAACAGCAGTGGCAGCGCATTCGGTTCGAACAGCTGCCGCAGACGTGTGATCTCGGCGTAGAAACGCGAGCTGCCCTCGTGCAGTGAATCATTGATGCGGATGCTTGCGCCAATCTGCAAAGGGGCCAGCTTGAGCGAGTTCGCGCGTACCGGCGCGCCGGCCATGGCGAGCACGGTGTTGATGCCAACCGTGCGCAATAGCGTGCTTTTGCCGGACATGTTCGAACCGCTCACCAGCAAAACACGCGTGGCGCCTTCGATTGCAACGTCGTTGCAAACGCGCACCGCGGCCGGGATCAAGGGATGGCCGAGTCCTGCCGCAATGAAGGCGGGTGCGCCGTCGAGGAATTCGGGAAACGGATCGGCAGACTGTTCGTAAGAATACTGGGCGAGAGACAGCAGCGCTTCAAATTCGCCGAGCACTGCAAGCCAGGAGTGAATCACCGCGCCGTGCGCGCTGCGCCAGCGTTCCGCCGCGAGCGCGGTCTGCAGCGGGTACATCAGCAGCAGCATGAATGGCGCCAGAATCGGATTGCGGCGCGCTTCGACGAAATTGACAATGGTCGCGAGTTTGGCGATGGCGGTCGAAGCGCTCTGGCTGTGCGACGCTAGCCGCAATTGCAGGTCGCGCAACGGCGGCGCTGCAAAGCGCTCCGCTTCGATGCGTTTCAACAGCACCGACAGTCCCTTCAGGTCCTCGAAGGCACTCTCCACGGCGGTGATGGCCGAGTGAATCGGCTTTCGCAAGAAATACCCCAGGGCAGCCTCGAGAATGATGACCGCGAGGAGCGGGGAGAGCAGGTCCCATACAGCCCAAATGGCGATGGCGCCGATGGCAACGCCGGCGATGAGGGGCGCCGTCCAGCGCAACCAGGGAGATCCAAGTTGGTTTGGCGCCCGCGCCCAGGCGTCCAGCGTTTCAGGGTGCAGGTCGATCTTCAGGGAATCACCGTCGATTCCCATCGATTCGCGGAAGTCAAAGCGGGTGCGCAGATCGGCAATGCTGGCGTGGCGCGCGCGTATGGTTTCCAAATCCGCCGGGGCAAGCAGCCATTGCGCGAGGATGTTCTCGCCCAATTGGGTTCGAGCGGCGCACAGCAGCTGGTACAAACTGTCCGCACCGAACAGATCCAAGTCGTCGCCGTAAATGTGATGCGGCACGCGAAAGCGCTCGCCCGTCGTGCCCTTTCCGCTCCAGTGATCGTGGATGCGATCGAGGCCCGCCTGGTGGTAGTCCACGGCTCTCTGCGCAGAAGTGCGTCGACTGCGGACGCGCTGGTGATAAAGCAGCAGGCCGATGAATGCGACGACCGGAATGCTCAAGCAAAGGGCATTGAATCCTGCAGGGCCTAAGCACAGCCAGGCGACGATCAAAAATAAGGCACCGATACCGAGACGGATGCTCTCAATGCGTGCATTGAGAGCGTCGAATCGTGCTAGACGCGCTTTGCGCTCTGCCAGACGGGTTGAATATTGTTCGGTCGGCGACACAAAAAAGAGTTTGGCACACTTCGACGTCCCGACGCCTAAGGCGAGGTCAGTTGCGGGTTTTCTTTTTCTTCCGCGTGCCCTTGGGCGACTCACCCGGCTCACCGGAATCACCCATTTCGGAATCGTCGCCATCCTCGCGGCCGATTTCGTAGTCGTCAAAATCGCTCATGAGCTCGGCGGTACGCCGTTCTTCCATGACGCGCTCCAGGCGCCGCCAGGCGGGCTCGGCTCCCTTCGGGGCGCGGCGCCGTTGCGAATCGACGTCGCGCATAATGTGATCCACGTCAACATCGTCGCCGCCGGGGGCCGCGTCCTCGGCGTCCTCTTCCTCGAACTCTTCGGATTCGGGTTTCTCACTTGACACGGGCGCGTTATAAACGGAACGCGGTTCCCGTGCAATACCCCGGCGCACAGTTGACTATTTGACCAGGTCGTTGAGTTGGAATATCGGTAACAAAAGCGCAATTACGATGAACATGACGACTCCGCCCATGAATACGACCATGAGCGGGCCCAAGAGATTGGTCATATTGGACAGCAGGCCATCCATTTCGCGTTCCTGGTTGGTTGCGGCGCGTTCGAGCATTTTCTCCAGCTCGCCGCTGCTCTCGCCGCTGCTGATGAGGTGAATCATCATGGGCGGAAACAGTTTGCGTGCGGCCAGGGAGCGGCCGATCGGCGCGCCTTCGCGGACGCGCAGCGCGGCTTCTTCCACGGCTTGCTTCATGGGCATGTTGGTGACGACTTCGGCTGAAATTCGCAGCGCCTCGAGTACCGGCACCGCACTCGCGGTCAAAATGCTGAAAGTGCGCGAAAATCTGCCGGTATTGAGTCCGCGGATCAAGCGCCCGGCCACCGGCAACCGCAGCAGGAACCGATCAAAACGCAAGCGAGCCTCCGGGGCTTTGAGCCAGCGCATGAATCCCCAAACGGCCGCGCCCACGACAATCAGCCCGTAGAACCAGTAGTGGCGAATCCCATCGCTCATACCGATGAGGATGCGAGTGGCCACCGGTAATTCCTGATTGCTCGACTGAAATACCGCGACCACCTGGGGAACGACATAGGCCAGCAAGAAGGAAACAATGCCGAACGACAACACCAGCAAAACAATGGGATAGACCAAGGCGTTGCTGACTTGCTGGCCCATGACTTGACGCGACTCGGTGTAGTCGGAGAGCCGTTCGAGGACCTGGTCCAGCTTGCCGGATTGCTCGCCGGCCGAAACGGTCGCGCGGTAGATCTCCGGGAAGGCCTGGGGAAAATCCCTCAAGCCATCGGCGAGTGGGTGGCCCTCAACGACCTTGCTGCGCACGCCCAGGATAATGCGCTGCACTCGGGGCTTCTCGGTCTGCTCGGCGACGGCCTGCAGGGTCTCCTCGAGGGGCAGACCCGATCGCAGCAGCGTAGCCAACTGGCGGGTCAGCATCGCCAAATCCAGGCTGGACAAGCCGCGCCGCATGAAGCGCCGGCGGCGGCTCTGCTTCAATTCTTGCGCAATGGTTTCTTGGATATCCATCGGCAGCAATTGCTTCTCGCGCAACAGCTGCCTGACGTGCTTCGGGGTATCGCCTTCGATTAGGCCCTTGCGCTCGCGGCCCTGGGTGTCCAATGCCGTGTATTCAAAGGCACCCATTAAGAGTCCTCGGCCATCCGCTAATCCTCGCGGGTAACGCGCAGGACTTCCTCTAGCGTGGTTTCACCGGCCATCACCTTGCGGCGCCCATCGTCGCGGATACCGGGGCTGGCGGAGCGCGCATAGCGCTCCAGCTCCTGCTCGGAGGAGCCGTCGTGAATCATCGTGCGCATATGGTCGTCGACGGCGATGAGCTCATAGATTCCCGTACGGCCGCGGTAGCCGGTGCCAGGATCGCTGCTCGGCCGGTATAGATCCACCGGTCCGCTGTTGGGGTCCAGATTCAGCAGCCGGCGTTCGTACTCGCCGGCGGTGAACTTCTCACGTGTGGACGGATTCAGTACGCGGACGAGCCGTTGGGCCAGCACGCCGATCAAACTGGAGGACAGCAGGAAGGGCTCAATGCCCATGTCGCGCAGGCGTGTGACCGCCCCGACGGCGGTATTGGTGTGCAAGGTCGACAGCACCAAGTGTCCCGTTAAGCTCGCCTGCACGGCGATTTGCGCCGTTTCCAAGTCGCGGATTTCGCCGACCATGACCACATCGGGATCCTGCCGCAGAATGGCCCGCAAGCCCCGGGCGAAAGTCATTTCGACTTTGGTGTTCACCTGTGTTTGGCCGATGCCGTCGATGTAGTACTCGATGGGATCCTCGACCGTCATGATGTTGCGCGTGTTGTCGTTGATGCGCTCGAGGCTGGCATACAAAGTGGTGGTCTTGCCCGAGCCGGTGGGCCCGGTGACCAGGATGATGCCGTGCGGCTTGTGGATGATCTCATCCATGGTGTCTTGCGTGTGTGGGTCCATCCCCAACGACGTCAGTTCGATTCTGCCGGCCTGCTTGTCGAGCAAGCGCAGCACCACGCGTTCGCCGTGCCCTGAGGGCAGGGTGGATACGCGCACGTCGACCGCGCGACCGGCTATGCGCAGCGAGATTCGGCCGTCCTGCGGCAGGCGGCGCTCCGCGATGTCGAGCTTCGACATGACCTTGATGCGCGAAACCACCAGCGGCGCAACCGCGCGCTTGGTCTGAAGTACCTCGCGCAGCACGCCATCCACGCGAAAACGAATGACCAGCCGGTTCTCGTAGGGCTCGATGTGAATGTCCGAGGCGTTCTCTTTGACCGCCTGGGTCAGCAGCGCGTTGATCAGGCGGATGATGGGCGCTTCGTCGTCACTTTCGAGCAAGTCCGAGGACTCGGGAATGTCCTCGGCGAGGTGGGCCAGGTCCGTGTTGTCATCCAGGCCTTCGAGCATTTGCATCGCGGCGCCTGAGCCTGCCTCATAGGCGATGCGCAGCATTGAATCGAATGCCTCGACCGAAACGCGCTGCAGCTTCAAGGGAACGCCGACAAAGCGGCGCACCTCGGCCAAGCTCTGTGGCGTGACACCCGGCCGGCAGACCGTATCGGCCACGCCGTCCGCGATTCCGCGCACCAGTACGCCGTGGCGCTTGGCAAACGGAAACGACAGTTTGCGCGGCTGGTCCGCTTCTTGAAGTTCGGCGTTCATGGCGGCGGCGTAGTGGGGGGCGGCGTTGTCGGCGCCGGCCCATTTGAGGGCTGTGCGGACTGGGGCAGCGGCACGGTGAAGGGCCTGGCCGCGTTCGGTGTGGCTCCCTGCTCGTTCGTTTCCGACGGCGGCGGTGGCAGCGCGATGCCGGACGGAATCGACGGGACCACCGGCTGCCTCTCGCCGGGCAGCAGCGTGATGTGGCCGCCTGAGATGCTCTGCTGCATGCGGCGCACCTCGTTGTATTTTTCCTGGCTGGTAGCCTCGGTGGCGTCCGCATCGCGCATGATGCGGGGCCGGATGAACACCACCAGATTTTTCTTCTGCCGCGAACCGCTGCGCGACTTGAACAGATTGCCGATGAGGGGAATGGCGCCCAGCCCGGGCACACGGTCCTCACTCTCCGTGACGGTGTCCGACATGAGTCCGCCGAGAACGATGATGCCGCCGTCCTCGATCAGCACGGTCGTCTTGATCGAGCGCTTGTTGGTCGAAATGTCGGCCGAGTCGGTCAGCTTGGCGCCGGGCGAGGAGTCTTCCTGCTCGATCTTCAGCTGTACCGAATTGCCCTCATTGATGTGCGGCGTGACCTTCAATATCGTGCCCACCTCTTCGCGTTGAATGGTCTGGAAGGGACTGGAGGTGCCCGCGACGCTCTGCGTGGTATTCGAGAACGACCCGGTGATCAGCGGAATTTCCTGCGTCACCTTCACCTCGGCTTCTTCATTGTTCATCGTGATCAATGAGGGAGTGGAGATGATGTTGCTGCTGCCGTCGCTGCGCAGTGCGTGGATCAGGGCGGCAAAACTTACGCCGCTGTTCGCGATCCGGCCGACGCCGATCGTGGCACCGGTGCCGACGGTCGAACTGCTGATGGTCGGCGTCCCGGTTATGCCGGTGGTCGTGCCCGTGCCCACCCCCACGCCCGTCGTGCCCTGCGACACGCCCAGCGCCAGGGCCGCCAGATCCACAATGCTGGTGCCGGTACCGGGCAAGTTGATCACCCCGGCGGGGACCGTGCTGCTTCCCTGGCCGAACAGCAGCCACTGCACGCCAAGATCGGAGCTCTTGTTGGCATCGACTTCCACGATGATGGCCTCAACATGGACCTGCGCGCGCCGGATATCGAGCTTGTCGATGACCCCCATGAGGGACTTCATGATTTTTGGCGGCGCGGTGATGATCAACGCATTGGTCGCGACATCGGCCCATATGGTCACGCTGGCATCGACATTGGAAGTGCCGCCGCCCGCGGGGGACGGCGCGCCGGTCGGCGGTCCGCCTTGGGCTTTTGCCGAGGCGGTGGCCTGTCCTTTGAGCTTGTCGGCAATCTTTTCAGCGTCGGCGTAACGCAAATAGCGCACCTGGATATCGCCGCCGGAGGCCATGGGCGTGTCCATGTTGATGATCAACGCCTTGAGTCTCAGGCGCGCGGAGCGCTCGCCGGTCAGCAAAACGCTGTTGGTTCGCTCATCGGCGACAATCTTGGCAACGGCCCCGCCCTCGGCGCCGGGTCCCTGATTGAGGGAATTGACGATCCGTACCACATCGGCGGCGCCGGCATTGTGCAGGGGGATGACTTCAATCGGTTCATCGCCGCTCTCGTCCATGCGCTCGATGATGCGCACGACCCGGCTCACATTGCTGGCTCGATCCGAAATGATCAGCATGTTGCCGCCGGGATAGGCAGCAAGGTGTCCATAAGTCGGGATCAGGGGCCGCAGCATCGGCACCAGCTGCGCGGCGCTGACGTTCTTCAGGGTGACGATTTGCGTGACGATTTCATCCGAGGTGGAGCTGACATCGTGGGGCAGGTCATTGGCGGGCAATTGCCGCAGATCCGTATTGGGGACGATTTTGATCACCTTCCCGGCCGGCACCGCCACGTAGCCGTACACCTGCAACACCGCGAGGAAGGCCTCGTAGAACGCCTGCGGCGACATCGGGGTCGCCGACAGCATGGTGACCTTGGCATTGACGCGCGGATCGATGATGAAGTTCTTTCCCGTCACCTCGCTAACCGCTTGGATGATCTGGCTTAAATCCGCATCCTTGTAGTTGGGCGTGATGGTCGCGCCCTCCTGGGGTTTCGCTTGTTGCGGGGCTGCAGACAGCGTCACCGATACCAACAGGCCGACCAGCAGCAACGCTGCAAGCTTGCGTTTAAAATGTGGCTCAAGGGTCATGGCTACTCGCATATTGAACGGCTTCGACCGCCGTCGACACTATTCGTTTGAATTTTCATTGGTGGTGTTTGGCGACGTGTTGGGCGGCAGCGGCGTACCGTTGGGTCCGGTATTCGGTTCGCCCTCGAGATCCTTGGTGGCCTGTGCTGCTACTTGTGCGATGTTCAAGGTGATGTCCTGTCTCTGGCCACCGCGCTCTATGGTCACTGTGACGTGATCGGAAGTCTGGATGGTGTTGAAAACATCCTGACTGCGCTGCGGGTCATCCAAGGGTGTGCCGTTGATGGCGGTTACCAAATCACCGGCCTTTAAACCCAACTTGCTGAATATCGCGCGATTTCGCCCCGGATAAGCACGAAAGCCTCTCAGTTTTCCCGCCGCGTTGTCATAAGACGCCACGGTGCGCATCACCTGATCCAGGATGCTGGGGTCTTGCTGCACCATTCGCCGTATGTTGTCCACGGCCGCCACGGTACGGGGGTCGCCGCCGGGAACACGCCGGGCGGCGGTCACACGGCCGTTGGGAGGCAATTGGCGCGGCAACAGCAGCGTCTCGAGCGCGCCGCCCCGATCCAAAATAACGTGATCCAGATAGACCGAGTGCAAGGCTGCACCGCCGATTCGCTCGCCCACCGAATACACCTTGGAAGGGGCCCCGCCGTCGCTGATGATGGCGACTCCCCTTTTTGGGTCCTGGGTGGCAATGGTTCCTGCCAGCAACAGGTTGGCCGAGCTCTGGGGCGCGTTTTCCGGGTCTTGCGTGGACGGATCGGTCACCGGGACACCAAAGAGGTGTGCGGCTACCACGGTTTGAATGTTCACGCCGGAACGTTGTGCGCGCGGCATGGCGGCCGGGACGACCGGTTGTGGAGTTTTCAGGGGCTTGGATATGAACGAATAACCGATTTGCAGCAGTTGCAGCAAAATCAGTGCGCCAAACACCAGCGACACCAACTTGGGGCCATTGGCCTGCAGCCGGGACACCCAATCGTTTGTGCGTGTATCAAGCATTAGGCTGATCGACGCCGAGGCGTAATTCGCGTGTTCGACAATGCCATTCACCCCAGTAGTGAGCTTTTCCGGCAATCATACGGGCTCTGCGCTTGGACGCTCAAGTATTTGTTTTTCCTTGTTAAAGTAAAGTGACACTGATTGGCGACAGTTGCTCTCCTCAGGGTGTATGAAGTGATCGGTCCAGTTAGCGGTTTGGATCGCATGTCTTGTAAACCTTCTTAACGCGCCCTATAAACTGATTACTCATGAGTGACATTGAACGCGGGCGGGACGGAACGAGCCTCATCGTCGAGGAAGCGGCGCCGAAGCTCAAAAGACCGCCTCTCTATCAAGTAGTTCTAATAAATGACGACTACACTCCCATGGAGTTCGTTGTCGATATCCTGCAGCGGTTCTTCGCAATGGACCGCACCAAAGCCACTCGGGTTATGCTGGAGGTCCACACCAAGGGCAAGGGTGTGTGCGGAGTGTTCACTTATGAAATTGCCGAGACGAAGGTGGCTCAAGTAATCGCGTACGCGCGACAACATCAGCATCCGCTGATGGCAACGCTAGAAGAGGCGTAATGTGCTAAGTCAAGAATTGGAATTTTGCTTAAATGATGCGTTCGCCGGCGCGCGCGAGGCGCGGCATGAATTCATGACCGTCGAGCACCTGTTGCTCGCGATCGTGGATACCCCGAAGGTCAGAGAGATTTTGAAATCTTGCGGTGCCGACACCGCCAAGCTCAAGACGGAACTGAAGCAGTTCATCGATCAAACCACGCCGCGTCTGCCCGCCGGCGAGGACCGGGACGTGCAGCCCACGCTGGGATTTCAGCGGGTGCTGCAACGCGCCGTGTTTCACGTGCAGTCGAGCGGCAAGAAAGAAGTCACCGTCGCCAATGTGCTGGTGGCAATCTTCAGCGAAAAGCAATCGCACGCCGCCTATCTGCTCAGCATGCAGGATGTGTCGCGGCTCGATGTCGTGAATTTCATCGCGCACGGACTGTCGAAGGCCGGCGGCGAGGAACGCAGCGAACGCGATGATGGCCCGGCCTCCGCGGACGCCGAACGCGAGGGCGACGGCAGCGGCAATGCCCTGGAGAAATATGCGACCAACCTGAACGAGTCGGCGCGCAAGGGCAAAATTGATCCCCTGATCGGACGCAAGCTCGAGGTCGAGCGCACCATCGAGATTCTGTGCCGCCGACGCAAGAACAATCCGCTCTATGTCGGCGAAGCCGGCGTGGGCAAGACGGCGATCGCGGAGGGTTTGGCCCGCATGATCGTCGAGAATCAGGTGCCGGACGTGCTGCTCGACGCGACCATCTACTCGCTCGACATGGGTTCGCTGGTGGCGGGCACCAAGTACCGCGGCGATTTCGAGAAGCGCCTCAAAGCGGTGCTGGCTGAAGTGAAGAAACAGCCCGGCGCGATTCTATTTATCGATGAAATCCATACGGTCATCGGCGCCGGCGCCGCTTCCGGCGGCGTGATGGATGCCTCCAATCTGATCAAACCCGCGCTGAACAACGGCGAATTGCGCTGCATCGGTTCGACCACTTACAACGAATACCGCGGGATTTTCGAGAAAGATCACGCGCTGGCGCGGCGTTTTCAGAAAATCGACATCACCGAGCCATCCGTGCAGGACACCGTTGATATCCTGCGCGGCCTGAAGTCCCGCTACGAGGAGCATCACGGCATCAAGTACGAGGACGATGCGCTGCGCGCGGCCGCGGAATTGGCGGCGCGCCACATCAACGATCGGCATATGCCCGACAAGGCCATCGACGTCGTCGACGAAGCGGGAGCCAATCTGCGCCTGCAGCCGGTGGAGAAGCGCGCCCAATCCGTCACCGTGATGCAAATAGAGAATGTGGTCGCGCGCATTGCGCGCATTCCGCCGAAGAACGTGTCGATGTCGGACCGCGACGTGCTGAAAAACCTGGAACGCAATTTGAAACTGACCATCTTCGGCCAGGACAAGGCGATCGAGGCGTTGGCGGCCGCCATCAAGATGTCCCGTTCGGGCCTTGGCGATATGCGCAAGCCCGTGGGGTCCTTCCTGTTCTCCGGACCCACCGGCGTCGGCAAGACCGAGGTCACCCGCCAACTCGCGATTGCGATGGGCGTGGAATTCGTGCGTTTCGACATGTCGGAATACATGGAGCGGCACACGGTCTCGCGCCTGATCGGCGCACCGCCGGGATACGTCGGTTTCGATCAGGGCGGCTTGCTCACCGAGGCGATCGCGAAACATCCGCATTGCGTGCTGTTGCTCGATGAGATCGAGAAGGCGCATCCCGACGTGTTCAATCTGCTGCTGCAGGTCATGGACCACGGCACGTTGACGGACAACAACGGCCGCAAGGCCGATTTCCGCCACGTCATCATCATCATGACGACGAACGCAGGGGCATTCGAAATGAGCCGGCCGAGCATTGGATTCACCCAGTCGGACACGGGTGCCGACGGCATGGAGGCGATTCGACGCCTGTTCTCGCCCGAGTTCCGCAACCGGCTGGATGCCGTCATTCAGTTCGGCAGCTTGGATCAGGACACGATCGAGCGCGTCGTCGACAAGATTTTGGTCGAGGCCGAGGCGCAACTCGAGCAGAAGGGCGTTTCGATTTCCGTCGACGAACCGGCACGGCGCTGGATCGCCAAACGCGGTTACGATCCGAAGATGGGCGCGCGGCCGATGGCGCGCATCATTCAGGAATTCATCAAGCGTCCGCTGGCCGAAGAACTGTTATTCGGCAAGCTGGTGAACGGCGGCCACGTCGAAGTCACGCTGAGCGAGGATGGCGAGAAACTCAAGCTCGAAACGCGCGGCGCCGACCAGCCCGCGCTGCTGTCGCACGAAGGCAGTGGGCATATCAAGGACTCCGCTACTTAAGGACGGGCTCGCAACTTAAGGACGGGGTCGCTTCGACCCCGTAGAAGTTGCGCGAAGCGCATGGATTAGCGCCCGCGATAGACGATCCGGCCCTTCGTCAGGTCGTAAGGAGTCATTTCAACCGTGACTTGATCGCCTGTGAGGATTCGGATGTAGTTTTTGCGCATCTTGCCTGAGATATGTGCGGTAACCACATGGCCAGTCTTGAGTTTGACGCGAAAGGTCGTATTGGGCAGAGTCTCGACGACTTCGCCCTCGAATTGAATGGCCTCTTCTTTTGACATGCGTCCTTGTGGTATGCGTGAAACCGCGCGCATTGTGCATAAAGCACTTGGTTAATGCAATTTACTCCGTTGCCCACGCGCCCTTCGGCTCACGTCTCGCATATTCGCGCAGCAATCCCACAAACTGAGAGCGCGAGACCTCGCGGGCGCCAAAGCCCGCCAGGTGCGCGCTGGCCACCTGGCAGTCGATCACCTTGATGTCGCGCGCGCGACACTCCTCGATCAAACGCGCCAAAGCCACCTTCGAGGCATCGCGCTCGAGGCTGAACATCGACTCGCCGAAAAAGACCTGACCCAGCTGAATCCCATACAGGCCCCCGACCAGCCGATCATCGCGATAGGTTTCGACGGAGTGCCCAAAGCCAAGCTCGTGAAGCCGATCGTAGGAATCGATCATCTCCGCATTCAGCCAGGTGTCGGGACCCGAGCGGCGGGGCGCGGCGCAGCCGCGGATCGTGGCGCCGAAGGCATGATCGACGCGCGTGACGAAAGGGCCATTCCTGAGCGTCTTGGTCAAACTGCGCGAGCATCTGAATTCGCCTGGAAACAGCACCATGCGCGGGTCCGGTGACCACCAAAGGATGGGTTGTTGCGCGGAATACCAGGGGAACACGCCGCGCTCGTAGGCCGCGAGCAGGCGCGTGGGACTTAAGTCCCCGCCTGCCGCCAGCAGTCCCGGGGGTTCGCGCAGCGCCTGTTCCAACGGCGGGAACCAGTTAGGGTCCGCTTGTTCTCCCAGCCAGACGAGCCTGCTCAGAGCTGCAACTCCTCGTTCGGCGCCCTATGATAGGGCACATGGCTCTGGACCGCCGCGGCGTAGTGATCAACTCCGCGGGCCTCGCGTTGCGCGTAATCCCGAATGGCGGCGGCAAATCGCGAATCGGCGATGTAGTGAGCCGAGTGCGTAAAAGTCGGCACGAAGCCCCGCGGGACCTTGTGCTCGCCCTGTGTCCCCGGTTCGAAGCGCTTGAGCTTCTTCTCGATGCAATATTCGATGCCTTGGTAGTAACAGGCCTCGAAGTGCAAGCTGTGAAAGTTGCCTCCGGCGCCCCAATAGCGGCCGAACAGCGCTTCGCCACCGACAAAAAAGATGGCAACGGCAATCGGTTCCGGGCCGATTCGCGCGATCTTGAGCATCAGTTCATTCGGCATGGCTGCGGCAATGCGCTTGAAAAAATCGAGATTGAGGTAGGGTTCGTGACCATGCCGGTGGAAGGTGTCGGTATAGAAGCGGTAAACCGTTCTCCACAGGGAAGCGTTCATGTCGCCCCCATGCAGCGTATCGAATTCGATGCCGGCTTCGGCGACCCGCCGGCGCTCTCGTTTGGCCTTTTTGCGTTTCTCCGCCGTAAAGCTGGCGAGAAAGGCATCAAATGATTCGTAGCCGTGGTTGTACCAGTGAAATTGGCAGTCGCGGCGCAGTATCAGCCCCGCGCGATCGAGATCGGCGGCGGTGTCCTCGGTGGGAAACAGCACATGCCAGGAGGAGAGCCGCTCGCTTCTGGCGTGATCGATCGTGGCGCGAATCAACATCTTCGTCGCGGCTTTGGCATCTGCCCGCGAATCCAACAGCAGTCGCGGTCCGGATACGGGCGTAAAAGGTATCGCGGTCAGCAATTTGGGATAGTAGCGGATACCCTGCTGTGCATACGCGCCCGCCCAAGAAAAATCGAATACGAATTCCCCTCGAGAATGCGATTTGCGAAATAGCGGCATCGCGGCCGCGAGCGCACCCGCCGCGTCCTCAATGATGAGATGTTGGGGTTCCCAGCCGGTGTGCGGCGCGGCACACCCGGATTCCTCCAGAGCCAAAAGAAACTCGTGCCGCAGAAAAGGTTGCGTTGCGCCGGCGAGTGCATTCCAGCGCTGCGCGTCGATCTGCGCAATGCTGCCCAAGAATCGCGCCGGGCGAAGCGTCACGCGTGGGCAGCGCGCGGTTCGGCGTCGGTCTCGGCCTCAATTCGTTCTAGGTATTTGTCGGCATCGAGCGCTGCCATGCAGCCGGTGCCGGCCGAGGTCACGGCCTGACGGTAGACGTGATCGGCCACATCGCCGGCGGCGAACACCCCTGCGACACTGGTGCCGGTCGCTCCGCCGTCGCTGCCGCCCTTGACGACGATGTAGCCGCCGCGCATTTCCAGTTGCTGATCGAACAGCTGCGTGTTGGGCACGTGCCCCACGGCAATAAAGACGCCGTCGACGTTGATCGATCGCGTGGCGCTGCCGGTCGCGGCACGCATGCGCACGCCGGTGACCCCCGAGTCGTCGCCCAAAATCTCATCGACGGTGTGATTCCACGCAATGTTGACCTTGCCGGCGGCCGCCAATGCGAACAACCGGTCCTGCAATATTTTCTCGGCACGCAGTTTGTCGCGCCGATGCACGAGCGTGACGTGCGAGGCGATGTTGCTCAGGTACAGAGCCTCCTCCACGGCGGTATTGCCGCCGCCGACGACCGCGACGGCTTTGCCGCGATAGAAGAATCCATCGCAGGTGGCACAGGCCGACACACCCTTGCCCCGGAAGGTTTCCTCCGAGGGCAGACCCAAGTATTGTGCGGAGGCGCCCGTGGCGATGATCAGTGCATCGCAGGTGTACTCGCCGTTATCGCCGGCCAGCCGAAACGGCCGGTGGCGCAAATCAACTTTGTTAATGTGGTCGGGGACGATTTCAGTATTGAATCGCTCCGCGTGCCGGCGCATGCGCTCCATCAGCGCGGGCCCCTGCAGGTGCTCGACGTCCCCCGGCCAATTGTCCACGTCGGTGGTGGTCATGAGCTGTCCACCTTGTTCCAACCCGGTGATGAGCAAGGGATTTCGATTGGCTCGGGCCGCATAGACGGCCGCAGTGTAGCCTGCAGGTCCAGACCCCAGGATGAGGAGCCGACTGTGCCTGACAACGCTCATGTATAATTTGCCTCTCGTCTTGAAAAGTCGCTAGGGCTCAGGGAGCCTGCGATCGCTTAAGGTTAACTGACCCATGGTAAGTAAATCTGTGGGCTCCAGCCAGTTCCAACAAGTCCACATCACCATCTCACGGTTCGAAGTTGTTGCATTTCGTTTGCCAGGTTACTATTACATATTATTCAACCAGTTAAGAAGACATTATCATTAAAGGTCTAGATCTTGCCGAAGCTTCATCGTCCAAGAAGCCCAAGCAGAAGATGAAACTTTCTGCCGCAGTGTCGCGTTCCTTGCGCGAGGGCACGTTGTGGGTCTTGGGCGCGCTCGCGCTGCTCCTGTTGCTGGCTCTCTTCTCCTACCACGCGCACGATCCGGGCTTCTCCGACACGGGAGAACCAGGTCCGGTTGGCAATTGGATCGGTCCCGTCGGTGCATGGCTGGCCGGATTCTTTTTGTTTCTCTTCGGCCGTCCGGCGTATTTGTTTCCGGTGATGCTGGCGTATGCGGGCTGGCTGGTGCACAAGGATCAATCCCTGCCGGACACCCGCTCACGCATCAATACGCTGCTGCGCGCGTTTGGATTCATTTTGACCCTGGCCACCAGCTGCGGCCTTGCGTCCTTGCACTGGAGTGGTGCCGGCTTGCCGAACAGCGCGGGCGGTGTGCTGGGTGAACTGGCCGGCAAGGGCAGCGCCCACGGCTTGAGCTTTCTCGGCGCCACGCTGTTGTTGCTCGGATTGTGGCTTGCCGGCGTTGCATTGTTCGTGGGGCTGTCCTGGTTCGAGGTGATGGACAAGCTCGGCGCCGCGGTGCTCAAGTCCATTGAGTGGTTTCGAACCCGCATGGAGCAGCGGCGCGAGCTGGCCTCGGGGCAGCTGCGCAAGCAGGCACGCCAAGAGGTGGTGCGCGAGGAACAAAAAAAAGTCGCACTTCGACCGCCGCCGCGGATCGAGGCGCCTGCGCCGTTGCCGCAAAAAAGCGATCGCGTGGAACGCGAACGCCAAGTGCCGCTGTTCGATGCGCCCAAGTCCAGCGAGTTGCCGGCATTGTCGCTGCTCGACGAGCCGGGCACGCGCGAGCAGTCCTATTCCGACGAGGCCTTGGAGGCGATGTCGCGGCTGGTGGAAATCAAGTTGCGGGATTTCGGCATCGAAGTTGAGGTCGTGGCCGTGCAGCCGGGCCCGGTCATTACACGATTTGAGCTGCGGCCCGCGCCAGGCGTGAAAGTCAGCCAGATCAGCACGCTCGCCAAGGACTTGGCGCGCGCGCTGTCGGCCATCAGCGTGCGCGTAGTCGAAGTCATTCCCGGCAAATCCGTGGTCGGATTGGAGATCCCGAACGAGAAGCGCGAAATCGTGACCTTGGGCGAAATCATCAAGTCCAAACCGTACGACGAAGTCGGCACGCCGCTCGCGCTGGCGTTGGGCAAGGACATCGGCGGCGTGCCCATCGTCGCCGATCTTGCGCGCATGCCCCACTTGCTCATCGCGGGCACCACAGGCTCGGGTAAGTCCGTCGCCATCAATGCCATGGTCTTGAGTCTGGTCTACAAGGCCACGCCGGAACATGTGCGCATGATCATGATCGACCCGAAAATGCTGGAGCTATCGGTGTACGAAGGCATTCCGCATTTGTTGTCGCCGGTGGTCACCGACATGAAGCAGGCGGCCAATGCCTTGCGCTGGTGCGTCGCGGAGATGGAGAGGCGCTACCAGCTCATGTCTGCGCTCGGCGTGCGCAACATCGGGGGCTTCAATCGCAAGGTCAAAGACGCGGCCGATGCCGGCAGGCCGATCAAGGACCCCATTCGCATGCAAAAAATTGCGCAGGGAGTTCCGGGCGTGGTCGAAGAAGACGTGCCAGAGCTGACCGCGCTGCCCTTCGTCGTCGTCATCATCGATGAGCTGGCGGATCTGATGATGATTGTCGGCAAGAAGGTGGAGGAGCTGATCGCGCGGCTGGCGCAAAAGGCCCGCGCTTCCGGCATCCATTTGATCCTGGCGACGCAGCGCCCGTCGGTCGATGTGATCACCGGCTTGATCAAGGCCAATATTCCTACGCGCATCGCCTTCCAGGTCTCGGCCAAGGTCGACTCGCGCACCATTCTGGACCAGGGCGGCGCTGAGTCGCTCTTGGGTCACGGCGACATGCTATATCTGCCGCCGGGCACCTCCATTCCCACCCGAGTGCACGGCGCGTTCGTCTCCGACCAAGAAGTGCATCGCGTGGTCGCGGGGTTGAAGACCGCCTCGCCGCCGGTCTATATCGATGAAATCTTGGAGGGTCCGCGCAATCCCATTCCCGGATTTCCGTCTGACGAGGAAGAGGCCGCCGAAGGCGGTCCCGCCGACGCCGAGGCGGACCCCTTGTACGATGAGGCGGTGCGCATCGTTACCGAGACCCGCAAAGCATCGATTTCGGGCGTGCAGCGGCGGCTCAAGATCGGCTACAACCGCGCGGCACGGCTGGTCGAAGCCATGGAAGCCGCAGGCCTCGTGGGCCCGCTACAGTCCAATGGCAATCGCGAGATTTACGGCGCGCCGCCGCCCGAGGAATGAGAGCGATGCTGAAACTCATGGCATCGCTGCTTGGCGTGCTTGCGCTGCTGAGCGCACCTGCCTCCCACGCATCGCCGACCACTGAGGTCGAGAAGTACTTGAGCGGCCTGGCAAGCTGGTCAGCCGACTTCAAACAGACCATCGATGACGGGCATGGCAAGGTGGTGCGCAGCGCCGCCGGCAAACTCTCGCTGCAGAAACCCGGAAAATTCCGCTGGGACTACACCGAGCCTTCCGAGCAGGTGATCTTGGCGGACGGCAAGGAGATCTGGTTTTACGACAAGGATCTGCAGCAGGCCAATGTGCGCGACATGGATGCGAGTCTCGCGAATACTCCCGCCGTGCTTCTCTCGGGCGGCGGACCCCTAAGCAGCCAGTTCGATGTCACGGCGCTGCCGCCGAGTGATGGACTCGAGTGGTATCAACTCATACCCAAGCACCCCGATACCGACTTTCAGCTGGTGCGCATCGGATTTCGCAACGGCGATCTGGCCACCATGTTCCTCGCGGATAAGCTGAATCAGGTTACGCAGTTGACCTTCAGCAACGCCAAGCGCAATGCGAAGTTTGCGCCGGATCTGTTCACATTCGTGCCGCCGCCGGGGGTCGACGTGATCGGACGCCAGCCCAAGTGACCGCCGGCGGCACGTATCGGCCATTGGCTGATCGGCTGCGACCGCAGTCACTCGATGAGTACGTTGGGCAATCCCATCTGCTCGGAGTGGGGGCGCCCCTGCGCCGCGCGCTGGAGTCCGGCCATCCGCATTCCATGATTCTTTGGGGACCGCCCGGCACGGGCAAAACCACGCTGGCACGCTTGGTTGCCAACGGCGCGAACGCCGAATTCGTCGGACTCTCTGCGGTGCAGGCGGGGATCAAGGACATCCGCGCGGTCGTGGAGCAGGCACGCAGTCTGCGCGGCGCGCGCGACACGGTTTTGTTCCTCGACGAAGTGCACCGCTTCAACAAGTCGCAGCAAGACGCGTTTCTTCCCTACGTGGAAGACGGGACGCTGATTTTCATCGGCGCGACGACCGAGAATCCATCGTTTGAAGTCAACAACGCCTTGCTGTCGCGTGCGCGCGTGTATGTCTTGAAGTCATTGACCACCGAGGATCTTGGCAAGCTCCTCGATCGTGCTTTGGCGGATGCCGAGCGGGGCTTGGGCTCGTTGAATCTACGCATCGAGGCGGCCGCGCGCGAGTTGCTGCTGGCCGCCGCCGATGGGGATGCGCGCCGCATGCTCAATTTATTGGAAACCGCGGCGGACTTGAGCACGCCCGATGATTCGAGCCGCCGCCTCGATGTCGATACCATGCGCGCGGTGATCGGCAGCACTTACGTGCGCTTCGACAAGGGCGGCGAGAATTTCTACGATCAGATTTCCGCGCTGCATAAATCGGTGCGCGGCAGCGATCCGGATGCCGCTCTGTACTGGCTGTGCCGAATGCTGGCGGGCGGTTGCGATCCTTTGTATGTGGCGCGCCGCGTGCTGCGCATGGCCAGTGAAGACATCGGCAATGCAGATCCAAGGGCCCTGACCATGGCCCTCGAAGCGTGCGCGGTCTACGAGCGCCTGGGCAGTCCCGAGGGCGAACTGGCCATCGCCCAAGCGGTTGTCTTCATGGCGTGTGCCGCCAAGAGCAACGCGGTGTACACCGCGTTCAATGCGGCCAGCGAAGATGCCTCGAAGTTGGGATCGCTCGAGGTGCCGCTGCATTTGCGCAATGCGCCGACGCGCCTGATGAAAGAGATCGGTTACGGCAAGGGCTATCGCTACGCGCATGACGAACCCGGCGGCTATGCGGCCGGAGAACGTTATTTTCCGGACGAGATGCCCGATCGCCGTTACTATGTGCCGGTCACGCGGGGACTGGAGATCAAAATCGGAGAAGCGCTGGCGGCCCGCCGCGCGCGCGATTCCAAGGTCCAGGACGCGGGAAAATCATGAAAGGTAAACATCGTGCTTGACCCCAAGCTGCTGCGCAGCGATTTATCCGGCGTCGCGGCCGCATTGGCAAGAAGAGGCTTCGTGCTGGATGTTGGTGCCTTTACGGCCCTCGAAGAGCAGCGCAAGAGCCTGCAAATTGAAGCCGATGGGCTGCGGGCCGAGCGCAATGCCAATGCCAAGGCCGTGGGATTCGCAAAATCAAAACGTCAGGATGCGGCCGCCCTGTTGGCGGCGGGGGAAAATCTGGGCGCTGCCCTGCAAGGCATCGAGCAGCGGCTCGAGCTCATTCAAGCGCAGATCATGGATCTGCAATTGGGACTGCCGAACATCCTGGACGCGAGCGTCCCCGAGGGACGCGACGAGAACTCGAATGTCGAAGTGCGCCGCTGGGGCATGCCGCGAGAGTTTACCTTCGAACCGAAGGATCACGTCGCGCTGGGTGAACCATTGGGGATGGATTTCGAAGCCGCCGGACGCATTTCCGGTGCCCGTTTCGTGGTGATGACCGGGATGCTCGCCAAGCTGCACCGCGCTCTCGCGCAATTCATGCTGGATCTGCATGTGCAAGATCATGCGTATCGCGAGGCTTACGTGCCTTATTTGGTGCACGCGGAGGCGCTGGTCGGCACCGGGCAGCTGCCGAAATTCGAACAGGATCAGTTTGCGGTGCGCGGTGATCCCGGTTTTTACCTGATCCCGACGGCCGAGGTGCCATTGACGAATTTGGTCCGCGATCAGATTCTTGCGCCGGAGCGCTTGCCGCTCAAATTCGTGGCGCACACACCATGTTTCCGATCCGAGGCGGGCGCCGCCGGAAAGGACACGCGCGGCATGATCCGCCAACACCAATTCGACAAGGTCGAGATGGTCCAGATCGTGCGTCCCCAGAATTCTTATGCGGCTCTCGAGGAGATGACGGGACACGCCGAGGACGTGCTCAAGGCGCTGGAGTTGCCCTATCGAGTGGTGTCGCTGTGCGCGGGCGACACCGGTGCGAGCAGTGCCAAGACCTACGATCTGGAAGTGTGGTTGCCCTCGCAGAAGCGCTACCGTGAGATTTCATCTTGCAGCAACTGCGAGTCCTTTCAGGCGCGTCGCCTGCAAGCTCGGTGGCGCAATCCCGAGACCGCGAAGCCTGAACTCGTTCATACGCTGAATGGTTCGGGAGTCGCCGTGGGACGGGCGCTGGTTGCGATTCTGGAGAACTATCAACGCGAGGATGGCGCCATCACGATACCGGCGGCGCTGGTGCCCTACATGGGCGGAGGGAGCCTGCTGCGGTAGTCCGCAGCAGGCTGCCTTAGATCTTTAGTTGCGGCTGCCCATCACCAGACGCAGCACATACCAGAACATGAGCGCGATCGAGGCGAACAGCTGCATTGCAGCCGACACGTAACGATCTTCCGGGTAGTGCTGGATGATGTTGGACGTGTCGTACAGCACGGCCGCGCCGGCGAAGCCGATCATCGCCACCGAGAACCAGGTTCCCAGCTGGAAGCCGAACACGGCACCGCCGACCATCGCCAAGATTGCGACGACGCCGCCCCACATCAGGATCGCGCGCAGGAATGAGAAATCCTTACGCGTGCGGTGCGCGACGACCATGAGTCCGCCGGCGCCCAATGCCGTGATCAGCGTGGCGCTGTCAATCGCGCCGGGCGCTTTGCGATCGGCGAGGTAGAGCAGCGGCACGAAAATCAGTGCTTCGGCAACCACGTAGGCGGCATATGAGAAATACTGCATACCGAGCGAACTGCTGGTCTGCGCGGTTCGCGTGGCGAGCCAGCCGACGAGCATGAACGCCCCGAGAATCAGGAACCAGTTGACGCCGAACATGAAGCGAGCGATCTGGTCCGCAAGACCGGATTCGAACAGCCCCAGCTCGACCAGAATGAAACCTAGGATGCCACCGACCACATGGGTGTAGGTGCGCGTGATGAATTGGGCCCGGCTGTCGACGCCTGAGCTCGGAAAAGCAGAGTTACTGCTTGGGAAAGTGGCCATCGTGTCCTCCAATTAGCCTTCGGGGCGTATTTTAGCACCCCCGCGAGGCAGGTGCCGGTTTAGCCCGGTTACGACGGATATAGGGCTAAGTGACGGCCGTTCAATGCCTTAGCAGCCGGACACGAGGGATTTTGTCGGGTAGAATCGCGCCGCGCAGCCCCCCAGTGCACATATTCGGAGAGGTGGCAGAGCGGTTGAATGCACCGGTCTTGAAAACCGGCAGGGCCTCACGGCCCTCGTGAGTTCGAATCTCACCCTCTCCGCCAGCAAAAATGAAAAAGGGTCTGCTTTGAGACCCTTTTTCATTTTTGCAGGAGCAGGGTGCGTGGACGAACTCACCGGAGTTCGACCAAATCGCCTGGAGCGATTTGGGACGCCGGAGCGCTTTGGCGACGGCGCGCGCAGCGCGAGGGCCAGGATGGCCCGAGTCAATCTCACCGTCAGGCGAGAAGCTTATTCGATCCCCGCGCTTTGTCGGCCGCGTGTTCGGTCGCTTCGAAAAGAGCGCTGAGCCCAGAGGAGATATCGACGAGTCGTCCGTTCACCAAAAAAGTGGGGGTGCGATACACGCCGACTTCCAGACCACCGTTCGCATCGGCATGAATCTTGCGCAAATGCACCTCATCGTCCATCTCGGTCGTGAAGCGCCTCATGTCCAGCCGTATGTCTTCGGCGTAGTCGTAAATAAATTGCAGATCCAAGCGGTCCTGGTTGGCCATGAGTAGATCGTGCATCGGCCAAAAGCGGCGCTGCGCACGGGCGCATTCAGCAGCTTCCGCGGCCTGCACTGCGTGCTCGTGAAAGAGCTGCGGGAAGTGAAGGTATTCAAATCGGATCAGCGAACGGAACCGTTCCCTGAATAACTTGATCGTTGTTGCTGCGCGCCCGCACTCCAAACATTGAAAATCGCCATATTGAATGACGCTGACCGGCGCAATCATCGGCTCCGATGATCGACCCACTCCGTCGGAGCGATCGCTCGAGACCTGTGCCGAGGGAATCACGGTTGAACTTTCACTGCTCATGCTTACGGAAAAACCTATCACGATCGCCGGATCCAATTCATGAACGCGGCTTGCGTGCTTTGTATATCCATGTCATTTCGTGCGGACGTCGCACTATCGCTGCCAGGTCGGTTTGGGGGGTGGTGGCGCCTGTCGGACCTGGACATTCGCGTCACACTGCCAATTACCGCGGCCCTGGTCGGGGTGCGAGCGGCCTGATGGCCGCTGGCGCCGGCGACCCACAGTCGCTGGTCTTGCCCTGTGATTGGCATATCTGCATCATGGACGCATGACCAGGCGACGAACCGTCATACAAAAAAAGGGAGCAGCGGTTTGCATTGCGCTCTGTAACATTGACGATGTGCGCCGGTACGAGCTGGGCGTCGAGGCAATCTGTCAGCTAACGACCGATGTTCTGGCGATCAGCGCGAAGAACCATGAGGCGCCAGCACCCGCGCACCTGGTGCAGCGATATTGGGGGATAAGCCATGCGGTGTCGGCCGAGGCGCTGTCGGATCCAGCGCGCGCCACCCGGATGAGTGCAGGTATGCTTTTGTGGATGTGCCTCGCGCGCGCGACCGATTTGACGAAGGATCTCGTTCGGGTCCATTCAAAGGAGCGGTGGCAGGAGGTCCAGGAAGTGATCGTTGCGTGGCAGGATGCATGGGGGAATGATGCTCGAGCCAAATACGCCCAAGCGAGTTTCACGACATTGACGGGCATAGTTCGCGGAGCGAAGCAAGACTACAACGCGTACATGCACGCCGCATTGGTCATGGCGTTGTCTGACGTACAAGCGTAAGCGAAACCACGTGGAAGAAATCAACAATCCCGCGCCCGAAGGTGGTGCGCCGCATCCCAATCGGCCGCCTACCGTATTCCTCAGCTACGCTTCCGCGGATCGCGAGGCGGCGCGCGTGCTCAGGGATGCGCTGCCGGCTCTCGGCCTCGAGGTTTGGTACGACGAAAGCGATTTGGGCGGTGGCGAGATCTGGGATCAGAAGATTCGCAAACAGATCCGTGAATGCGATTTCTTCATGCCGCTCATCTCGGCTCAAACGGAGGCCCGTCATGAAGGTTATTTCCGCAGAGAGTGGCGGTTGGCAGTCGAGAGAACTCTCGACATAGCGGATGATCATCCCTTTCTCTTGCCGGTCGTAATCGACGACACGACCCAGACGGGAGCTCGTGTACCCGAGAAGTTCATGTCCATCCAATGGGTGCGTGTCCCGCGTGGACAGCCGAACGCGGCACTCCAGGCGCTGTGCCGGCGGCTGGTCTCGGGGGAACCGGCAGCTGCGCCGGCCCCGGCGGGCGCTGGGTCGCGCTCCGGCGCGGCCTCACGCCGAAGCGCGGCGACGCAGCCGGCGCTGCCGGTCAAATATCCGGAATTTCCTACTGAAGATGCCAAGTCCAAAGTGCAGTACTGGATTCGTGTGCTCGGCTGGGCATTTCGATCGGCATGGATATTCTTTAACCAATTGCCGCGGTTTGTCCGGATCGTCGTCTACGTCTGGCTGTGCATTGCGCTGATGTCGAAAGGCTGCAGCTCGGATGATCGGCGCTCATCCAGAGTCTCACGGGACGAAGCGGAAAAGCTCAACGCTATCTCGGAGAAGTACCACGGCAGTTTCGATAAGAAGGATATCTCGCAGCTTGCAGCGCAGATCGCGCGCCTCACCTCGGACGATGAAGCCCCTGCGCCTGCGGGGCGCAGCCCGCTGCTGGCAATACCGTTTACAGCGCCGGCCGGCAATGCGGAGGCTTCAAAGATTGCAGATTCCACGTTTGCCCTGGTGTACGGCAAAATCGCCATCGCGCATCGCGGCCGAGTGGGCTTGAGCCAGGAGTCCGCGCGCTGCGATGACGCAAAATCGGCCGCGGATCTCGGCCGATCGAAACACTCGGCCTACGTTCTCTGCGGCGTCATTGGGGGTGAGGCAGGGGCACAGGTTCTCTCGGTGAAGTTCGCCAGGAGCGATGGTACGGTGTCCTGGTCCAAGTCATATCCTGTCGCCGGTGCGGATCCGGCCAAGATTGCCGAGGAAGTGAATTCTCACGTACCGAGTTTGGAGGCAGACTAGTCCGGCGGAATCATCCGGCGGATCGACTCGTCTGGCGCATCGCCCGCACGCCGGCTGCGTCACACTTCCAGCCGGTCCCCGGGGCGGGCCACCAGCGCATACAACACCGGCATCAGATAGACGCTGATCAACAGCCGCGTAAACAAGCCGCTAACGATCACCAGGGCAAACGGCCGCTGAGAATCAGTGCCGACACCCGTGGCAAGCGCGACCGGCAGCAGTCCCAATGCGGCGACCAGTGCGGTCATCATGATGGGACGCAAACGCAGTATGGCGCCTTCGCGTATGGCTTCGGCAACAGGAGTGCCGCTGCGGCGCAGTTCGTTGACATAAGAAATATAGACGACGGCCGTCTGCACCGAGACGCCGAACAACGCCAGGAAACCGATTCCCGAGGAGACCGAAAACGGCGTTCCGGTAATCCACAACGCGAGGATTCCGCCGACGGGTGCCGAGAGCACCACGCCGAGCACGGTGATAAACGGGAATTTGATGTTGCTGTACAGGGCGAACAGCAGCAGGAAAATGAGGAAGGTGGTGAGCGGTATGATGATGCTCAGCTGGTGGCGGGAAGCCGTATATTCGGAGTATTCGCCGCCCCAGTCCAAACGATAGCCGCGCGGCAATGTGACCTTTGAGTTGACCTGCTGCATCGCATCGTCGACAGCGCCTGCCAGATCGCGGCCTTCGACGGAAAATTGGACGCCGATGTAGCGCGAATTGTTTTCCCGGTAAATGAAGGAGGCGCCGCTGGCAACTTGAATATCGGCAAACTCCTTGAGAGGGATCTGTTGGCCGCCGGGGGTGGCTACGAGAATGTTGCCGATTTCTTGGGGATTATCGCGGTACTGGCGCTGCAGCCGGACGATCAGGTCAAACTCCTTTTCCTCCTGGACCACCTGGGTCGCCACATCGCCGCCGATGGCGGTCTGAATCAAGCCGTTGATATCCGCGACGTTGAGCCCGTAACGGGCGATTCGGGAACGATTGATTTTAATGGTGAGGCTGGGCTGCCCCAGTTCCTGCACCAGGGTCACCTCACGGATTCCACGCACCCGCTCCAAGACTTGCTTGATGGCTTTGCCTTTCTGCACGAGCGTATCCAAGTTGGAACCGAATATCTTGACCGCCAGGGCGCTCTTGAGACCGGTTTCCGCCTCATCGACTGCATCCTCGGCCGGCTGCGTGTAGTTGAAGTTGATGCCGGGAAACGCCGCCAGCTTCTGGTTGACGGCCTCGATCAGTCCGGCCTTGTTGCGATAGGAGCCGGTCCACTGCGAATAAGGCTTCAATCCGACAAAAAACTCCACATTGAAGAAGCCGGTTGGATCCGTGCCGTCGTCCGGGCGGCCAAGCTCGGAGGCAACGATTGTGACCTCCGGAAACGAGCGCAAGATTTCGCGCACCTTGGGCGCGACTTTGGCCGATTCGTCAAACGAAATGGTGTAGGGCATCGTGGCCCGCACCCAGAGCGCGCCTTCATCCAGATGCGGCATGAACTCGGCACCGATGCGTGGAACGAGCAGCAGCGATATCGCCAGTAACACGGCCGAGGCAATCGCCGTTCCCCAAGGACGCGCCAGACAGAAGTCCAGCCCCCTCGTGTAGATCGACTTGATCGTTTCGAATGCCGCATTGCGCCGCTCCTCCACGCCCTTGCGCATGAACCATGCGCACAGCACGGGCAGCAAGGTCAAGGTGACGATCAGGGAACCGATCAATGCGAACACCATCGTGTCGGCCATGGGCTTGAACAGCGTTCCCGAGGGTCCCGCGAGCACATAGATCGGCAGAAAACTCGCAACGATTACCGCGACCGCGTAGAACAGCGGGCGATCCACCTCGGCCGCGGCCTCGATAATGATGGCCTTGATGTTGAGCGCGGTTCCCCGGCGCGCCGCAATCTGGCGGAAAATGTTCTCCACCATGACCACCGCGGCGTCCACCAGTATTCCGAAATCCACCGCGCCGATGGACAATAGATTGGCGGATGCATTCTGCAGATCGAGGCAGATGAAGGCGAACAGCAAGGCGAGCGGTATGGTTACCGCGACAATGAGACCGGCGCGAATGTTGTAGAGAAAGAAAATCAGCACCACGATCACCAGCAACATGCCGCGCAGCAAATTGCGCTCGACGGTCTGCGTCGTTAGTTCAACCAGGTCACTGCGATCGTAGAAGGGGAGTACTTTTACATCCTTCGGCAGGATCTCCTCATTGAGTTCCTTGGTCTTGGCTTCCACCCGCTTCAGAACATCCTGGGTTTTCTCGCCGGTGCGCAGCAATATGACGCCCTCGACGGCGTCATCCTGCGACTGATAACCGAACAGACCCAGGCGCGGAGCGATGCCGATCTCCACCTTGCCGACATCCTTGACCAGCACCGGCGTGCCGTTGTTCACCGCCAACACGACATTGCCGATGTCCTCCAAGGTGCTCAGCAGTCCCAAGCCGCGAACGTAGTAGAACTGTCCTCCCTGGGAATAAAATCCGCCGCCGCCGTTGCTGTTGTTGGCCGCCAGCGCACTCTCCACCTGCGAGACCGACAAGCCGACCGAGGCTACCTTCGCGGGATCGAGCAGCACTTGGTACTGCATCGTGCCGCCGCCAAATCCGGAATCATCCGCCACGCCAGGCACCGATCTGAATTGCGGCTCGATGACCCAATCCTCAAACGTCTTGAGCTCCATCGGCGAACGATCGGTGCTCTGCAACACGTAACGGTAGATGAGGCCCGAAGGCGAAGACAGCGGCGAAAGCGACGGCGACACGCCGCTTGGCAGGGTGACGTCGCCAATGCGATCGAAAGCTTGTTGGCGCGCGAAGTAGTTATCCGTGCCAATTTGAAATGTCATGATGACATCAGACAGCCCGTAAAGTGAGATCGAACGGATCGTCGTCATCTGCGGCAGGCCGTTCATCTGGCGTTCCACGGGCACCGTGATCAGCCGCTCCACTTCCTCCGCGGCGTGCCCTGGCCACTGCGTGATCAGTTCGACGATGGGTGGCGACAGATCGGGATACGCGTCAACCGGCAGCCGGTCGAGCGAGCGCGTTCCCGCGCCGATGAGCACCAGCGTCATGAGGATGACCAGAAAACCCTGGCGCAACGACGAAATGACGATCCGGTTCATGAACGACGCCGAGCGCGGCGCCGAGTCGTTGGGAGTCGGATCGGCGCTCATTGATTCTGCATGAACTGAACGAAGAGGCCTCCGTCGACCACTATTTCGTCGCCGGTCTTGAGGCCGTCGGCGATATCGTATTGATCGCCGGTGCGATAACCCAAGGTCACATGCTGCCGCGCGAAACTGCCGTCCGATTGTGCAGCGTAGACAAACGGCAGGTTCACATCGTCACGCAACACCGCGGATACCGGAATCAACAGACCCGTGCTTTCCTGCTGGGCGTGAATCAAGACGCGCACATACATCTGTTTCTTCAAAAAATCGCGGGGATTCTTTGCCACCACACGCACGACCACAGATCGCGTCTCCGGATCCACCAACGCCGAGATGTTGTCCACCATTCCCGCGAAGGCATTTGCCCCAATCCCCGTAACAACCTCGGCCGAGTCGCCGACCCGCACCGATTCCAGGTCCGAGCCGAACACCTGTGCCATGACCCAGACGCGCGACAGGTCCGCCACGGTAAAACAGGGCGTGGTGCCGGCCTGCAGCAACTGTCCCGGCGTGATGAGCTTCTCCACCACGGTACCGGCGACCGGCGCGCGGATCACACCGTCGAGACGCGAAACAGGCCGGCCTTCCTGGATATTTTTGATGATGTCCGCCGGCACATTCAGAGATACCAGTGATTGCAAGGCGGCCTCGCGATCAGCCTCCGCGTTGACGGCGTCCGTCTCGGCCTGTTCCGCCTCGCGCTTGGAGACGCCGTTATGCTCGATCAAGTCCTTGTCCAAGTCCGCCAGCCGGCGCGCGGTCTGCGCGGTGGCAATGGCTTTGCGATAGGCGCTGATTGCAGTCGCAAAATCCGGCGAATCGACCACTGCCAGCGGCGCGCCTTGCTTGACATGCTCGCCCAGGGACACCAGCAGGCGTGACACGGGGCCGGAAAAAGGCGCCAGCACGCTCGTGGCTTGATCGTTGTCAAAGTCGACGATACCGGTGGTCTCGACCGTCTTGCGGAATGTGGACGGTGCAACCTTGTATACATGGATGTTCTGGCGCTGTTCCGACGTGAGCTTGACATTGCTCGCCGTCACCGAGGGGGCTTGGGGGTTCACACCTGCCTTCGGCGAGCACGCGGACACGACAACCAGCACCGCCAGGTGCGCAGCCACGCTCCACATCCCATTCGAATTATTCTTCACGGCTGCTTTGCCAGCTCCGCGCGGTGCCACCAACCGCCGCCGAGCGCTTGAAACAAGGCGGCCGTGTCGGCGAAGCGGTTCGCCTGAGCTTGTATCAAGCTGATCCGGCCTTGTTGATAGGTTTGTTGAGCGCTCAGCAACGCAAGATAGCCGGCGTAGCCGCTCTGCCACTGTCGCTGCGTCAGGTCCAAGCTGACCTTGGCCGAATCCGCGGCACCGGCGGCGGCCTTGACCGCTTCGGCGTCTTGTTGCAGAGCAGTCAGCGTGTCGGCGACGTTTTGGAAGGCGGTCAGCACGGTGCTGCGGTATTGCTCGGCGGCTTGTTGGTAGGCCGCTTTCGCCGCGCGCTCCTGATGCAGCAGCATGCCTCCTTGGAATATTGGCGCTGTGAGCGACGCGCCTATTCCCCAAAAACCGGTGCCGGACGTAAAGAGCTGACTCATCTCCGCGGCGGAACTGCCGGCGTTGGCGGTCAAAATAATATTCGGCAGCCGATTTGCAACCGCAATGCCGATTTTGGCGCTGGCATCGTGCAGGTTTGCCTCGGCTTGGAGCACGTCCGGGCGCTGCGACACAAGTGCCGAAGGAAGACTGACGGGCAGATCCTGCGGTAACTGCAGCGTCGACAGGTCAAAACTTACCGCGGGCGCCTGGCTCGGAAAGCGGCCGGCTAAGACCGCCAGTTGATCCCGCAATTGAGCTTCCTGCTTCACGAGCGGGGGAAGAGTTGCGGCAAATTGTGCAAGCTGCGCCTCTTCCGCGGCAACATCCAGTCCGCTGGCATAGCCCTTGTCCAGTTGATATCGCAGAATCTTCAGCGTGTTGGTGGCGCTGTCCACGAGCTCGTGGGTGGCATCGATCTGCATTTGCACCGCGCCTATCTGGATCGCGGTCACGACCACGTTGGACGTCAGGGTCGTGTACGTCGCGACCATTTGAAAGCGCGCTTCTTGTGCTTGCGCCTCGAAGGACTCGACGGTGCGGCGGTTCAGGCCGAAGACATCGGGCACATAGGAAACACTGACCTGCGGTGTGAAAAGATTGTAGATGAAAACATTCGCGTTCAGCGCCGGAGAGATTTGCATCGATTGGCTCTGGCGCGTCGCCGAAAAATTTGCCGAGACGCTGGGGTAGTAGGCGCCGCGTTGCGCCAGCATGTTCTCCCTGGCGACCGACAACGCCGCTTGCGCGGCTTTCAAGTCGTGATTGCCGGCAAGCGAACGCTCAATGAGCTCATTGAGCGGCGCGGAATGAAACAACGTCCACCAATCCGCGGCGATGTCCGCGCCGCTGGCAAAGTGCTGGGATTCGCCGGCAACGGTGTTCGCCGTGCTCGAGGTCGCCGCCAACGGCGTGGGCACATAGTCGCTGACCTCGGGAGCCGCGGGTCTCTTGAAGTTGGGGCCGACCGCGCAGCCGGCGAGCAACACGATTGAGGTCGCAATGAAGGGCCTAACGCGCGATTGACACTGTGCGTTGTGCGGAGATGCTGATTTGGGCAATTAGGAATCTCGACGCGCGATAGTTTTAGGTTGCTCTCGAACGTCCGCCGGTTCTTATTGGCACAGCGCCGGAATCCTCGATGAGCCGGTAAATATACTATGTTCGAGCGAGAACCACGATGAGAGTTCGCTTTTTCTCATGGGGAATACTTCAAGACAGGCCTAGGGCCAGTTGACCTTCTGCCGCCAATGCGTTGAAGTCCATGCGCACCGAAGAGTGGGGGCTCGAGGCTCATCCACCGACAAGAACGACCGTGGGGGAATATGCGTCTTAAGATGGGGATCTTCATCGTTTCGCTGGCGGGTGCGCCCGGTACGTTCGCCCAGGCGATTGCCGAGCGGCCTGCAAGTACCGATTCCGCCTCACGCGCCGCCGCGGTCGTGGCCCACGGCGCGGCCTTGTTCCAGGCAAGATGCGCCTCCTGTCATGATCCCGCGATCGATCGGGCGCCGCCCAAAATCGCGCTCGCGAGACGCTTTCCCGATGACATCGCGACGGCGCTGAAGAGCGGGGTCATGCAGCCGATGGCCGCGGACTTGAGCGACGAGGATATTCATGCAATCGCCACCTATCTCGGCGCCGATGGCATGACCGAACAGGCGGCCGATCCTCCGGCCTGCGGCGCCGCTGGGAAATTCAGCCTATCGGGCCCGGGGTGGAACGGATGGAGCATTGATGCGCGCAATTCGCGCTCCCAACCGGATCCAGGCTTATCCAGTGCCGACGTGCCGCGGCTCAACGTGAAATGGTCAATGACCTACACCGGCGGCCGTTATGGTCAACCTATCCTGGTGGGCGGACGGCTGTTTCTTACCAGTTCGAGCGGCCGGGTGTATGCGCTTGACGCGAAGACCGGCTGCATGCACTGGCGCTTCGATGCTGATGCGGGTGTGCGCACCACGCCGGTCATCGGCCAGCTGAAAGGCGCAGCGCCCAGCGGCTATCTGATGTTCTTCGGCGATTTCCAACGCAACGTCTATGCGCTCGATGCAGTCAGCGGAAAATTGCAATGGAAAGTGAACATCGAAAAGCATCCGCGCGGCGTGCTGACCGGCGCGCCGGTACTGCACAAGGGGCTGCTCTACGTGCCCATCTCGTCATGGGAAGAAACGGCCGGCGGCGTCGGCTCGTACGGCTGCTGCACCGCCCGCGGTGGCTTGGCGGCGCTTGACGCCAAGCTTGGCCGGCTGGTGTGGAAGACCTACGCGATCGAGCAGGAGCCGCAGCCGACGGCGAAGAATTCCGCGGGCACTCAAATGTACGGTCCCGCGGGGGCTGCGGTTTGGTCCGCACCGACCATCGATGCAAAGCGCGCCGTGGTTTACATCGGCACGGGTGACACCTACACCGACGTGAAGGAAAACGGCTCCGATGCGATCATCGCGCTCGATCTTGCGAGCGGCAAGGTGAAATGGAGAAATCAGGTCACCGAAAACGACAGCTTCTTGATGGGCTGCAATCGCAGCGGCACCGTCAATTGCCCGACGGTGATGGGGCCGGATCATGATTTCGGCGCATCGCCGATACTGTTTACGCTACCGAACGGCAAAGACATCATTCTCGCGGGCCAGAAGTCGGGTGTCGCGTTCGGAATGGATCCTGACCACAACGGCAAGACCGTTTGGCGCAACAAGGTGGGCAACGGCGGTGCACTCGGGGGCATTGAGTGGGGCATGGCGGCGGACACCAAACAGTTGTACGTCGCGGTGGCTGATTTAGGTCTACCCCCGCCGAAGGGTAAGGCAGGGTTGTATGCCCTGGATCCGGCGTCCGGAGATCAACGGTGGTATACCCCCGCACCCAAGGTTCCCTGCAGCTACAGCGGGCGATGTCTGCTAGGGCAGTCGGCTGCTCCCAGCGTGATTCCCGGATTGGTGTTCTCGACCACCATCGACGGCCATTTGCGCGCTTACGACGTGACGGACGGCAGGATCGTCTGGGATTTCGATACCGCCGCGCAGAAATATCAAACCATCAACGGCGTCAAGGACCAGGGCGGCGGATCGCTCGATGTGGCAGGTCCGGTGTTGGCGGGCGGCATGATGTACATCATCTCCGGATATGCCGGAGCACTCGGCGGGATGCCGAACAACGTGCTGTTGGCGTTTTCAATCGACGCAAAATAACCGCAAAACTTCCGTAAGAACAAAGGAAAATTCGATGCGCAATGCCGGCCTCGCTGTCTCGCTCATGCTCATTGCCTGCGGCGCGGCCGCCGCCCCCCTGAAAGGACCTGAGTTTGCAGTCAGTTATGCGGCTTCGCAAAGCAGCGGGCCGCTCGACGGGCGGGTCATTCTTCTCCTGAGCCGCGACATGACGCGCGAACCGCGCACCCATGTCGAGCCCAACGAGCCGCTCGCCAGTCCTTACCTGTTCGGGTTGAACGTGGATAATCTGACGCCGGGGGCTGAGGCGCTGCTCAATGACAACGCGTTCGGTTGGCCGGCCGCGCATTTGTCGGCAATTCCCAGCGGCGATTATTACGTTCAGGCCGTGTTGAATCGCTATGAAACGTATCACCTCGCCGACGGCCGCACACTAAAGCTGCCCCCCGATAAGGGCGAGGGGCAGCAGTGGGCGCGCAAGCCCGGCAATCTGTATTCATTACCCATCAAGCTGCACATCGATGCGTCGCACCCGGTGAGGACCGCGCTGATTCTCGACAAGCAAATCGAGCCCATCCTGCCCAAGGCCGATACGGAGTTCGTAAAGCACATCCGCATCCGCAGCGATTTGTTGTCGCGTTTCTGGGGTCGCGATGTCTTTCTTGGCGCGCACATCCTGGTGCCGAAGGGATTTGACGCGCACCCGCAGGCGCGCTTTCCCCTCATGGTGTTTCATGGGCATTATCCGGACGATATCTCGGGGTTTCGCACGACACCGCCCGATCCGGATCTGAAACCGGATTTTTCCGAGCGCTTTCATCTCGCCGGCTACAATCGCATCCAGCAGCAGGAGGCCTACGCTTTCTATCAGAAATGGATTTCCGCCGATTTCCCGCGCTTCCTGGTGGTCGAGATCGAGCACGCGAATCCGTACTACGACGACAGCTACGCGGTTAACTCCGCCAATCTTGGTCCCTACGGCGATGCCATCAACAAGGAATTGATTCCCGAAATCGAGCGGCGCTTCCGTGGCATCGGAGCCGGTTGGGCGCGCTTTACCTATGGAGGGTCGACCGGCGGATGGGAGGCGCTCGCGACACAAGTGTTCTATCCCGACATGTACAACGGCGCGTTTGCCGCCTGTCCGGATCCGATCGACTTTCGCGCCTACACGATCATCAACCTCTACCAGGATGCCAATGCCTATACCTTGAAGGGCGAGGCGTCTGCCGTGGAGCGTCCCGCGTTCCGTAACTACCTGGGCGAGGTCTTTGCCACGCAGCGCGATGAAAACTATATGGAACTGGCGCAGGGGGACCGCAGCCGCTCAGGTGGTCAATACGATATTTGGCAAGCGGTGTTCAGTCCGGTTGGGTCGGACGGCTATCCCAAGCCGATCTTCGACAAGGTCAGCGGTGCCATCGATCCCTCGGTAGCAGCTTATTGGCGCGATCATTTTGATCTTTCATATATTATTTCCCGCGACTGGAACAGTCTGGCGCCCAAACTGCAAGGGAAGATTCATCTCTATGTGGGCAACGGCGATAACTATTATTTGACGGACTCGGTCTATTTCGGGCAGGAGCGGCTCGAATCGCTCAAGCCGGCGTACGGCGGCTCCGTGGCCTACGGCGATCGCGCCGAACACTGCTGGAATGGAGACCCGAAGCAGCCCAACGCCTATTCACGGCTGCACTACAATTTCCAATATCTGCCCGCGATACTGGAGCGCATCAAGGTTTCCGCGCCCCCTGGAGCCGACCTCAAGAGCTGGCGCTACTAGGCAAATCCCGGCCACGCGGAATACTCGGACAAGCTCCTAGGACGCCGCCTTGGCGGGTTGCGGGACGACCGCGGGATCGGTCAGGAATTGCTTGACGCGGTCGAATTCGCGCCGCAGGGACGCGTGGTTCTGGTCCAGCACGCGCGAATTTGCTCCGGCGCTGCCGTCCATCTCCATGCGCTCCGCGAGTGATTTGAGCGCCTGCGCATGGATGTTCGCACACGCGCCCTTGAATTTGTGCGCGGTCTTCGCCAGTGCCGCACGATCATTTTGGGCAATTGCGGCAGCCATCTCGGCCAGCTGCTCCTCGCCGCTCGCGATAAAGGCGGCCACCAATTCCTGCGCGAACGCCTGATCGTCTTCGGTAACGCGTCGAAACTCGTGCAGATCGACTGGTGCGGCGGCACCCTGCGGAAGCTCTGGCACCTCGGCCGCAACCTTGCCCGCGATCGGCCCGTCCGCCTTTTCCAGACCGAATTTCGCGAGGATATTGCGCAGCCGATCCACTTCGATGGGTTTGGTCAAATAGCCATCCATGCCCGCCGCCTCGCACAGTTCTCGATCGCCCGTCATGGCATTCGCCGTCAGCGCGATAATCGGTGTGTGGCTCGAGATCTCCAATTCGCGGATCTTGCGCGTCGCGGCCATGCCGTCCATGACCGGCATTTGCAGGTCCATCAACACGATGTCGAATTGCCGTTGTTGGCACGCAGCGACCCCTTCCGCACCGTTGCTCGCGACCTCCACGGTGCATCCCAGCCGCTCGAGGAATCGGACCGCGACCTTTTGGTTGACGAAGTTGTCTTCGACCAGCAGCACGTGGCCGGCATATCCCGCTTGCGCCTGCGGTTGCGTGAGCATATTGAGCGTGATCATCGGCTGGGTTTCCATTTGCCATTGCCGCGGGCTGCCGCTCATGACCCGGGCAACCGCATCGATCAATTCCCGCACGCGCACCGGCTTGGTCAGGTAGGCGGCGAAGCCCAGCGCAGCGAGTCTCGGCGTATCGCCGTGCCGATCGAGTGATGTGAGCATGACCAAGCGGGTATTGGCGAGTTCCCGCATCGCGATGATGCGTTCGCCCAACATCGCGCCATCCATGTCGGGCATTTGAAAATCCGTTATGACCATGTCGAAGGTTTGGTCCGTTGCCGTGGCGTTTTGCAGCTCGTCGAGCGCCGCAATCCCGTTGCTCACCGTCGTTACGGAATAACCTGCGTGCACGAGTTGCGCGCTCAAAACCCGCTGATTGGTCGCGTTGTCGTCGACAATCAAAATCCGGCCGCCGCCCTCATTGCGAACCCGGCGCTCAGGCGCGATTGCCGCCGCGGGCTTCAAGGGCAGCGTGAAGAAAAATTTTGATCCAACGCCTACTTCGCTCGAGACGCCGATCTCGCCGCCCATCAGTTCCACCAGCCGGCGCACGATGGACAGCCCCAGGCCGGTGCCGCCGAAGTGACGTGTGGTCGAGGAGTCTGCCTGCACGAAGGGCTGGAACAGGGTGTCCAAAGTCTTCGCGGCAATTCCCATGCCGGTGTCGCGAACCTCGAAATAGGTCAGGGGTTCTGCGCCGCGGCTGCGGTCGCGCACCTCGATGACTATTTCGCCTTCCCGCGTGAACTTGATCGCGTTGCTCACCAAGTTGACCAGGCACTGCCGCAGGCGTTGCGGGTCGCCGAGCACGCGTCCCGTGATTTGCGGTTCAACATTGACGATGAGCTCCAGCCCCTTGGTGGCCGCCTGGAATGCCATTGCTGAGCCGACGTCCTCGACGTTGGCGCGCAAATCGAGTTCGATCGATTCCAGTTCCAGCTTGCCGGCTTCGATCTTCGAGAAATCCAGGATATCGTTGATGACGGTCAGCAGGGAATCGGCGCTGGATCGAATCGTTTCCGCGTAATCGCGTTGCGTGCGGTCGAGCTTCGTGTCGAGCAGCAATCCCGTCATGCCGATGATGCCGTTCATCGGTGTGCGAATTTCATGGCTGACATTCGCCAGGAAATGGCTCTTGGCGCGGCTGGCGGCGTGAGCGGCTTCCGTCTGTTGCCGCAGCAGTTCCGAGGCGACGACTTCCGCGGTGACGTCCCAGGAGACGCCGAGCAGCCTCGACGGAGCCCCTTTTGCATCGAGGACTATGCGCCCATAGTTTTGCACGTGCACCGTCGCGCCGTCGGCGCTGCGCGCGCGGTAGCGCACGCTGATCCTGTCGGTCTTCGCGGCGAGTGCCGCCGCAACCGATTCGCGAAATAACCCGCGATCTTCCGCCAGCATCAGTTCTTCGATATGTTCTATCGCGAGGGTGTCGGCGGCGCCGAGATAGCGCAACGCCTCGATTGGATTCTCGAGCCACAGATAGCGGCGCGCGGCCAAGTCGAGCTCCCAGGAGCAAATCCCGGCGCTCTCGGTGGCGACGTTGATGCGATCGACGAGGTGGCGATTTTCATCCGCGCGGCTCTTGAGCATTTCCGTCGTTTGCACGTCCCGGGTGACGTCCCATGTCACGCCGACGATGTAGCGGACCTGACCATGCTCGTCGCGCATGATTCGCGCATAGTTCTGCATGTGGTGGATCTCGCCATCGACACCCCTCACGCGGAACACGTAATCGTAGAAATCCACTTTGTTGGCAATCGCCTTGCGCGGCGTCTCGAGCAAAATGCCGCGGTCTTCCGGCAACACGATGGTCGTCAGGCTGCGAAAATAGTCCTGCAGCGGCACATGCTCCATGCCGAAGCAGGGCGGCCGCATTCCGTGCCAGGAAAAGCAGTCGGATTTGATGTCGAATTCCCAAGGCGCGATTCCGGCTGCCTTCGTGGTTACGCTCAAGCGCTCGATCAGCGCGCTCTCCTGAGCCGCTTTGCTCTCCAATTCGGCGGCGTGCAGCACTTCCTTGGTGACATCCCACGTGACGCCCATCATGCGGATCGCCGTGCCGCTGGCGTCGCGATACACGCGCATGTGCGTTTGGACGTATTGGGGTTCAGGGCGCGGATTGGCGGTACGGTGACGCAGCGGCAAGATGGCATTCTGGGTCGGATCCGCCAACAGCGCGCGGATCGCGGCCGCCGCCTGAACGCGGTCGTCCTCGTGGATGAGGTCTTTTGGGTTGAGGGTGGCGGAAGGCGGTACGCCGAATAGCGTCCACAAGCTGCCGTCATTGATGAGATCACCTGTAACCAGGTCCTTCTCCCAAATGCTGATGCCGGCCGTTTCCGTGGCGAGCTTGAGTCTCGACAGTAATTGGGTCTGCCGCTCGGCCTGCTCCGCCAGCAGGGCAGCGGCACGGACCTGGTCGCTCATGTCGATGGTCAGACCCAGCACACGGATGGCGCGGCCCTGGGCATTGCGGTACACCTCGCCGCGCAGTTGAAACGACCGGATCGTGCCATCCTGCTCTAGGACGCGATACGCGATCTCCATCGGCGCCTGCCCTTTGAGCGCCTTGATGAACTCCGCCCGGTAGCGTGCGCGGTCATCGGGATGCACCTTATTGAGCATCATGGAGTCCGCTCTGCTGTCGCCGGCGCTGATTTCAGCGTCGTAAATCTCCGCGAGATTGCCGCTGAATTGCATCGTGTTGCGGACCACGTCCCATTCCCAGATGCGCACGCCGGCGCTGCGCGCGACCTGCTCCAATCCCTTGAAGAGAGAGGCTTTGACGGGTTGTCGGGAGGGATGGAAATCCGCCACGGCGGCGCCGATGCCGGCAAGCCAGGACCAAACACCGTTTGCAAACTGTCGGAGCGCAGCAAAAGCGTGTGATTTGGAAGAAATGATGGGCGCTCCGGGACCACAGAAACATGTCTGTCCTTGAGTCCCCGTATCGGCGCAGATGATGACGTCTTGAGCGTCTCCTGCGGCCAAACGCGCCCGGCGTCACAGAAACCGGTGCCGCCAAAGGCCGCCCCGGTCTGGGCCCCGACGTCCTCCCCGGTGCAGCGGCAGAGCGGTGGCCGGCCCTTGCAGCCGGCCACCAAAGAAATGCCTAAAACACGCTAACTTGGCGAGATTTACTTAAGAACTGCTTGATAAGTCAACGCGTGGGATAAGCCGCGCACATCGGGGACGGACGCGACCGCAGCGGCGCCCGTGCCCGCTGCCTGTTGGATCATGCCGACCACGATCAGATCGTTGACCGGATCGATCCAAAACCAAGTGCCGGCGGCGCCGCCCCACCAGTACGAGCCCTTGCCGTAATACCCGCCGGCCGCAACCGGATCGGTATAGATGGCAAAGTCCAAACCGAATCCGGCGCCGGGCGCGAGAATCGGCACGCTTGGGGCGAGCACATTGGTGCGCATGAGTTCGACTGTGAGCGGCGAGAGCAGCCTGACGCCGTCCAATTGCCCCCCGTTCAGCAGCATTTGGCAAAATCGCATGTAGTCGGTGGCGGTCGACACCAAGCCGCCGCCGCCGGAGGAGAGCGCCGGTTTCGCCGCAAAGTCGTGGTTCAATCCTTCTTTGACGCCCACGGCCTTGAGCTTGCCGTCGTTGTCGTAGCTGTAGAATTCGGCAAAACGATTCAGCTTTTCCTTCGGCACATAGAAAGCGGTGTCGCTCATGCCGAGGGGTTTGAAAATTCGCTTCTCCAGGAACTCCTCGAAGGGCATGCCGGAGAGTTTTTGGACGATGTAGCCCTGAATGTCGACCGAGATGCTGTAATGCCATTCACTGCCCGGTTGTGAATTCAACGGCAGCTTGGCGACGCGCTTGATGAACTCGTCCAAGGTGTTGTTCGGATTCAGCAGATCGGCTTCCATTTGCATTTTGTCGACGGCCGTTTGACTGAAAAACCCATAGGTGAAGCCCCCGGAGTGAGACATCAGCTCACGCATGGTCACGGGATGATTCTGGTCCTTCATGACGACATTGCCGTTGGCTTCGGTCGCGTAGACCTTCAACTTGGCGAACTCGGGAATGTATTTCGCCACCGGATCGTTCAACTGCCACTTGCCTTCCTCAAACAGGATCATCATGGCGACGCCCGTGATTGGTTTGCTCATGGAGTAGATGCGGAAGATGCTGTCCTTCTGCATCGGCGCATTGGCCGCGATATCGCGCTTGCCGACCGCGTCGAATTCCACCACCTTGCCATGACGCGAAACCATCGTGACCACGCCGGCCAGGCGGCCGCTGTCCACCAGCTCTTTCATGCCGGTGTTCAATCGAGCGAGGCGCTCCGCCGACATGCCTTCGCTTTCCGCGCTGGCCGTGGGCAAATCATGTACTGCCGCCATCGCAGGCGCGGCGGTGAGAGCGGCCAAAGAGGCTATGGCCAGTAAGCGCGAAAGATGCATGCGAGGACTCCCTGTTGGATGTTGTTAATGGACCCGAAGCGCAGTGTATGCCAAGGAGGCTGTCGGCTCTAGGTTCCTACGCACGCTCGAGCAGCCAGCGCGACATCAGGTCGAACAACGCGGCGCGCGCCTGCTCATCCTCATTGTGGACTTCGTGAAGCAGCCCTGCATAGGTCACGAGCTGCTTATCGCGGGAACCGAGCGAGCCGATGAGCGCTTGTGAGCCGCTGATCGGACACACCTTGTCCGCTGCGCCGTGCACCGCCAGCCACGGCAGGGTGATCTTCGCGGCGTTCGTGCGGCACGTGCGGCAGGCCAGAGCAAAACCGTAGAGCAACCTCAAGCTCGCGCTGCGCGGTACCAGCGGATCGCTCATGTGCTTGCGTTGTTCCTCCAAGACCTGCGTAAGCGAGGTCGCATCGATCCCCAGGCTGATCCGCAGGCGCGGCGCCAGTGCCGACGCGCCCTTCAGAAGGGTGCCGGCCACGCCATCCAGCTTCGGCATGGCATCGAGCGCGCAACCCGTTGTGATGGCGCCCCGGGCCCAACTCAGGCCCCGAGTGGCGGCCAGCACCAGCACGATCGAACCCATGCTGTGCCCCCAGACAAAAAGCGGCAATTTGGGGAATCTTTGCCGCAGATTTTCGCCGATCAATTGCAAGTCGCCGGCGAAATCGGCGAAGTCCTCGATATGCGCGCGCGGCCCGGGGTGTTCGCCGTGGCCGCGCTGATCGTAGACGAAGCTGGCAATGTCATTCGCCGCCAATGCCGCGGCCGCGTGCCGGTAACGGGCGCCGTGTTCGGCAATGCCGTGCACGACGATGAGACCCGCTTTCGCCGCGGGCGGCAGCGTTTCATAGCCGGGAAATCGCGAGCCGATCACGGGCTGATATCCGCCACCGCATTGGTTTGCACTCTCGTCAGCAGCCAAATACCCGCCAACACGAGCACGGTGCCGGCTGCCACCCAAGCGGTAAATGGTTCTCCGAGGAGAATAACCGCCATCAAGATGGTTGACAGCGGGCCAATGGTGCCGGCTTGGGCAGTGAGCGAGGCACCGATCCGCTCGATGGCCATCATGACCATCACGACGGGAGCGAAGGTACACAGGGTCGCGTTAAGGATCGACAGCCACAGCACCGCGGCGGGCACCGCCATGCTGCTGATCGGCCGGAGCAGCAGAAATTGCGCGATGCAGATGAGGCAGGCCACCGTCGTGGCCAGGCCCGTGAGGCGCAGCGCGCCAAGCCGTCGTACTTCTTCGCCGCTGTACGACAAATAAATGGCATAGCTTACGGCGCTGCCGAAAACCAGCGTCGCGCCCAGCGGCACATTTGCGCCCTGCAAGGACATCTCGCGCCCGAATACGCACAGGACCCCGCAATAGCTCACCGCGAGCGCAAGGATTTGCGCGCGACTCACCTTCTTGTGAAACAAAATGGCGCCCAAGGCCAGCACCAGTGTCGGATTGAGGTACAGGATCAGCCGCTCCAGGCTGGCGCTGATGTAGCGCAGTCCCGCAAAATCGAGAAAGCTCGAGAGATAGTAGCCGCAAAATCCGAGGCCGAGCACGGTGCGCACGTCGCGCCATGTCAGCGCAGGCCGGCCGCGCCCGGCCCACCATGCCAGCAGTAAAAACAGCGGCAGCGCGAACAGCATCCGGTACATGATCAGCGTGACGGCATCGACGCCATGGCGATAGGCCAGCTTGACGATGATCGCCTTGCCCGAGAAGCCGACCGCGCCGAGGCCGGCCAACAGCAGACCTTGCCGTCGGGCACTCGCCGGGATCTCGGTGGAGGGGGACAACGCGCGCACGAGCCAATTCTACGGGCTCGCCGGCGGAGGTTCGCGTTTTTATGCTTCGCGCAGCCGGAACAGCTTGCTCTGCGTGCGATCGATGTCCGTTTCGACTTGATGTTTCAAGCGCTCGGTGTCGTCGCGCACGAATCGTTCGATATCCGCGGCCGGCACCGCGGCGCTGCGAAAGAACCCTTGGTACTGATCGCAGCCCATGCGGCGCAGGATGCCCAGCTGCTCCTCGGACTCCACACCCTCGGCGATCACCTTCAAGCGCAGTCCATGGGCCAGAGAGATGATCGCTCGAACGATCGAGGCATCACCGGCGTTCGATGCCACATCGCTGATGAAACTTCGATCGATCTTCAGCTTGTCGATGGGGAAACGCTGCAAGTAGCTCATGCTCGAATAGCCCGTGCCGAAGTCGTCGATGGCCACCACCACGCCGAGCTCGCTCAATTGTTCGAGCAGCGCCACCGAGGTCTCGGCGTTGCTCATCAGTGTCGCTTCGGTCAGTTCAATTTCCAGGTAAGTTGCATCGAGAGAGTGTTCCGCGAGCGCCGCATGCACCCGCTTGACGAAGTTGGCCTGCCGGAATTGGAGCGGCGAGACGTTGACGGCAACCCGCAGGAAGGGCAGCCCGCGCTGCTGCCAAACGCGCGCCTGCCGGCAGGCCTCGCGAATGACCCAATCGCCGATTTCCAGAATCAGGCCGCTCTCCTCGGCGATCGGGATGAATTCTCCGGGCAATACCAATCCGCGGGTTGGATGATGCCAGCGGATCAAGGCTTCGACGCTGCGCATCTCGCCGGTCGCGATATCGATCTTCGGCTGGTAGTGCAGCGCGAGCTGACGTTGCGCCAGCGCGCCGCGAAGTTCCGCCTCGATTTCCAGGCGCTCGCGCGAAAACCCCATGACGCTTGCGTCAAAGAATCGGAACGTCTTGCGGCCGCTGCGCTTGGCGAAATACATCGCCTCATCGGCGCGCGCCAACAGCTCTTCGGCACCGGTGCCATCGGTCGGATAGCGCGCGATGCCGATGCTCGGGCTGACGTGCAGCTCCAGGCCGGTGAGCTGGTAGGGTTGCGACAGCGCCGCCATCCAGCGCCCGATCAGCCCTTCAATCTCCTCCACAGAATTCAAGTTTCGCAGCAGCAACAGAAATTCATCGCCGCCGGCGCGCGCGACGGTGTCGCTCGAGCGCACGATCGACAGCAGCCGCTCGGTCACATGCTTGAGCAATGCATCGCCTGCGCCGTGACCCAGGGAATCATTGATGATTTTGAAGCGATCCAGATCGAATACACACACCGCGAACGGCCGCCGATCGTAGACGGCGTGATTCAGGCGCTCGACGAACAGCACGCGATTGGCAATTCCCGTCAGCGCATCGTGGGTCGCCTGGCGCTTCAGCTCCAGATTGGCGTTCGCCAGCGACTTGTCGCGCTCCTTGAGCATGTGAATCGAATCGCGCAGCTGTTGCCGGCGGTCATGCAGTCGCAGGCGCAGCGCCCGGCCGAAAACGCCCAGAAGTATGCACCGGCCCAGCGTCGCCACGAAGCACAGCCAGACCAGTCCGCGCACCAGGGCAGTGCCCTGAGGGATCGATATTCTGGCATTGATTGTGCTCATCACCACGGCCGCCGCGACGGCCACGCCAATCCAGGCAATCGCCGACTGTTTCTTCGACAGTTCCAAGCTGGCGCAGCCAAACACGATGAACAGTACCGTAAAGAAATAGAAAGCCATTTGCGGCACGAGTGCGGCGAACACCAGTTGGATGGCGCTGGAGCCGACCACTTGAACCAGGGCATAGTTGCTATTGTCGCGCCGGTATTTGATGGCCCAGGCGCGAAGCAGAAGGAAAATGGAGCTGTCGAACAGGCCGATGGCGGTATAGGCCAACGGTACCGTGGTGCTGATCGTGCCCGCCACAGCGAATCCCGTGAGCAGAATGCCGTCGATGAGATAGCTTACGGCGATGGCCAGAATCATTTTAGTGCCGAGGCTGCCTTCCGACACCAGCTTGGCGGCTTTCATGGCCGCCGATAGTCTCCTGCCGGGCCTGCATTTACCGCGAATTGGGTCAACAAAATGCGGTTTGAACGCTACTTTGGCGCGGCAAACTCAGGATTTTCGACGAACTCACGGTCCGTGAGGCTCGCCAGAAACGCCAACAAATCCGAGCGCTCCGCCGGGGAGAGCGCAATGGGTCGAATCCGGGCGTCCTGATGCGGATTCCGGCGGCCGCCGCGTACATAGTGATCGAGCACCGCTTCGAGCGTCGCCAGGCTGCCGTCGTGCATGTAGGGCGCCGTGAGCGCCACATTGCGCAAGGTCGGCACGCGAAACTTTCCCATGTCGGCGGCGCGATGCGTGACCTCGATGAGTCCTTGATCGCTCTTGGGATAGGCGCCGCGCCCATCCACATCGTAGAGACCGGTGTTGGCAAACAGGGCCTGTTGGCGTTCATGTCCCTCGTACACGATCGGTCCCATGAAGTTGATTCCCGAATGGCACTGGGCGCAGCCGATCCGGGCTGAATAAAAAAGCGCCATACCGCGTTTTGCCGGGGCCGATAGCGCCGTACGGTCGTCATCGAATACGTAGCGATCAAACGCCGATCGGCCGGAGATCAAGGTGCGCTCGAACGAGGCCAGCGCCTTGATGATGTGATCCATGGACAGCGGCTCAAGGTCATCGGCAAAAGCCGCCGTGAATTGCGCTTGGTAACCGGAGTCGGGGGCGAGGGCATCGACGGCCAATTTGCCGTCCTCTTTGAGACCCATCTCCACCGGATGCTCGTTGAACAGCGGTTGGCGCATTTGCGCTTCGAGCGAGCGCACTTTCTCGCTGCCCCAGGTAAAGGCGGGATTGTAGGCGACGTTGGTGAGACTCATGGCGCTGCGTCTCACGGTCTCCCCAGTCGCGCCAACGGCGTGTGCGCGGCCGTCGGTAAATGCAAGCTCAGGCCGATGACAACTTGAGCACGAGTATCGGCCGGATATGGACAGGCGAGTTTCGAAGAACAGCCGCCGACCCAGCGCGACCTTCGCCGCCGACATGGGGTTGTCTGCCGGCACCGCCGGCCGCGGGAATCCGGGAGGCAGATGCCATTCGTAGTTTGAGGGCGCAATCTCGGCGGCGGCGCATGCCGAATTGAACGGCGCACATGCCGCGAGGGCGATACACGCCGCCAGGCCAACCCCTGCCGCCGGACCTAGAGCGCGAATCTAGCGCAGCCCCTGTCTCCACGGTTGTACCGCGCCGGTGGCCAGGGACGCAGTCTGAGCGGCAATGCCGGCGCGTTCATCCATCCACTTGGTGAACGCTTCGACGTCCGCCGATGACAAGCCCTGCGCATCCTGTTTGCGCGCCTCCGCCCAGCGATGCATCGCCGCCATCAGTTCATCGGCGAGCGGCCGCGAATCGCGGAACAGCGCCATATAGGCACCCTTGGCCTCTTCGATCTGATTCAAGCCCAAGTATGCCTCGCCGCGATACTCGATCGCGTTCGGAAAATTGGGATTGATTTCAAGCGCCTTGGCGTAGGATGACAACGCATCCGCGTAATTACCCATGTGACGGTTGGCAAATCCGAGGTAGTTCCAAGCCTCGTACATCTTCGGGTCCGCGCCGACCGCATCGATGAACGATCCCATCGAATCATGATAGGCCTTCTGTGCCTTGTCATGCGCCTTGGCGGCTTTCTCCGGCGTCGATGCCTTGGCTGCCTCGGCATCGTAATCTTGCGCTTTTTTGATGTTGCGTACGCCGGCGTTGTAGGCAGACTTGGCCGCATCCGAGCCGCTGCGCGGCGTGGCCGTCACCATGCCCGTCGGGCCCGAGGGCATAGAACCTCCGCCGTGTGCCAGTGCGGCGCCCACGGGCGCCACCGCGACGGCGGTCACAAACATGAAAATACCGAGAATGCGTCGCATGAGAACCTCCCGACTTTCCTTGGCCCAATAACCGTTTCAGACCGCTGTGAGTACCTGCGCGATTCAAGTAAGTTTAAATCCGATTCTGCACTGATCCTATTGGGGCCCCATGAGTTCCGCCGCCGGATGGGGCAGGGCCGCGATTTGTTTGGCGGTAACTTCGGCCTTGTACGCATTGCCAAAATGACTGCGCACGTAATTCACCACGTCCGCAATCTGCGCATCGGTCAGGTGCGCCGGCCCCGATCGCATCCCCTGACCCTCGGGATACCCGAATGGCGGCATGCCGTTGCGTCCATCCAGCACCGTCAGTGCGACAAATCGCCAAGAAACAAAGTTCTTGTTCGCGGCGAGCTTCGGAAAGGCGCCGGCACCGGTGGCGCCTTGGCCGCCGGGCATGTGACATCCCTGGCATATATGCTCATAAATCTGCTCACCGTTCAGTGAACTTATGGTCTCGCGCGACGTGAATAAAGGGCTGTCCGCGCGAGCGCCCAGCGAAACCCCGCCGACCAACAACAGCAGCGCGCAGCCCAGAAGATTGTTCCTCATGCCTTTTCACCTTGCGCGACAGCATGCTGATGGAGTCGCCCGATGGCATCGAGCGCCGAGGTGACCGCCCCCTCCTGCCATCCGCCGAGAAACGACGCGTGTTCACCGGCGAGGGCGATTCGCCCATCGATCTGGCACAAGTCGTCGTAATGCTTCTCACGTGTCGCGGAAGTCCACATTCCAAAACAACCCATCGTAAACGGTACGCGATGCCAGGCGACCGCCACGCCATTCTCGAATTCCTGGTGATATTGCGGGTGGATTTGGCTGCCATAATCGACAATCTTCTTGACGCGCTCCGGCGGCTGCATCGCGGTAAATTCCATCGCCCGCAGGCCCCAGACATAGGCGCCCAGCAGCACGCCCTTGCCGCCGCTCTGAAAGCCGGTATTTGGGTAGCCTATATTCATGATCGGCAGATCGGTGTAGGTGATACCGCCGAAGATTTTTTCGTCTTCCTCCCAGAAGCGGCGCTTGAATTGCAATCCCGCCTTGATGGCCGCGGCGTACGGCACGGCGGAAATGGCCGAGGCCATGGCTTGGCCGACGTTCATCGGAATTTGCGCCAGGATGGGCAGCGGTATGGTGCACAAGCACCAATCCGCCCGCGCAGTTTGCGGGGCACCGAGCTCGCGAGTGTCCGTGAAAGTCACCGAGACGCCGCGCTCGTCCTGGTGAATGTCTGTGACCTTGGCGTTGTAGCGGACCACCGGTCCGAGCTCTCGGGCAAATGCCTCGCCGATCCGGCCCATGCCGCCCGCGGGTTGAAAGAGCGAGGTCTGCATATCGAACGTATCGCCGTTGGCGACACCCGACCAAAGGCCGGAATCGAGCACATCGTGCAGCGCCAGCGGCTTCGAGGGGATGGGTCTGGCGCTCAATCCGCCGCCCGGATTTTTTTCGTAGCCGCGCCGATCGCTGCTCGCACCGTTTGCCGTATAGGCGTAATTGTTGTCGAGCGCGCCCCACTGGCGCAGCGACTCGAGCAGCATTTCTTGGTCCTCTTTGGTCACCGATGCATCCAGCGAATTCTGGCGGGTGGCTTTCGCCAGTAGCTCGGCGACGTGTCCCTGGTAATCGGCCTTTACCTCTCGGTAGCGTTGCGGCTTGCCCCCAAACGCCCGGCTGCTATGCAAATAGGCGTTATAGTTGACCTGGAAAAACGGCTCGAGCGGGATACCGAGGAGCTTGGTGTAATGCATCATGCCGTGATGGTGATAGGGAATTCGCCACGGTCCCGGGTTGATGTACAAATCCTTGTCGAATTCGCATTGCTGCGATTGTCCGCCCATCTCCGTGTAGCGGTCGCCGCCGCGCAGCGTCCAGTTTCTCCCGCCTGGCCTGGAGTTGTACTCGAGCAATTGCACCTCGTAGCCGGCGTTGCGCAGCTCATACGCGGCGGTCAGGCCGGCCATCCCCGCGCCGAGAATCAGTACCGAGGCGCCTCGCGGCGCGCCCTGCAAATCAATCGGTCCGCGATATGTCGACTCGCCGGCGAAACCTAGGCTGTTCATGGCCTGGTACATCGCGGCACTGCCCGCCGTGGCGCCGATCATGCGCAACAACTGGCGCCGGCTTGGCGAACTTAATCCATCCCCGCTTTCCATCGCGTCCCCGGTCAACCGCGCCGTTTCGCGCGCGTTGATACTGTTGAACTGCCGCCGATTGCGCAAGTCTTATACAATGGCAACGACATTTATTTAGAGCCTAAGGGTGCTCACATGCGAAACCACATCTCCATCCGATCATTCTCCCTCGCATTGTGCGCGAGCCTCGCGCTCGCGACGAGCGCTCCGGCGTTCGCACAGCATGCGGGGGGCCACGCCGGTGGCTGGCACGGCGGCGGCTATGGCGGGTGGCACGGCGGCTACGGCGGATGGCACGGTGGCTGGGGCGGATGGCGTGGCGGCTACGGCTGGCGCGGCGGATGGGGCGGTTATTGGGGCCCGTGGGGCTGGGGTTGGGGCGGCTTAGGGTTGGGTCTATATTTCGCAACGCTTCCCTATTATTACTCGACGTATTGGTGGGGCGGCGTTCCTTACTATTACGCGGACAACACTTATTACCGCTGGAACGCCGGTGTGGGGCAGTATGAAACGGTTGCCCCGCCCGCGGAGATTCAGGGTCAGGTTGGTGCTCAAGGGTCTGCCGGTGCTCCAGGGGCGACAGCGCCCTCGGATCTCATTGCCTACCCCAAAAATGGCCAGAGCCAAGAGCAGCTGGGCAAGGACAAGTTCGAGTGCCATCGCTGGGCGGTCGGCCAGACGGGGTTTGACCCCACCGAACCCCGGGGCGGGGCGGCGCCTGGCAACCGATCCAACTATCTTCGAGCCCAAGCCGCGTGCCTCGAGGGGCGCGGATACACCGTCAAGTAACCCCGTAGCCTTGACCGGCTGCCGTCGCGGCCCCATTTCTGGGGCCCCAAGGGGCGATAACGCGCTTTTTTCGACAGCCCCCTGAAAGTCGTGGCAAAATACGCGGCTTTTGACCGGCCCTCTGGGCCTCCTTCAACTTTACGGAATTTTCGCCATGGCCCGCACCACACCGCTTTCCGATATCCGCAATATCGGCATCATCGCTCACGTCGACGCCGGTAAGACCACGACGACGGAACGCATCCTGTATTACACGGGCCGCAAGCACACCATCATCGACATTCACGATACGAAGGATTTGAAAACCTCGACGACGACGGATTATCTGGAGCAGGAACAGAAGCGCGGCATCACCATTCAGAGCGCCGCCGTGTCCGCTTTCTGGCGCGACAAGAAAATCAATCTGATCGACACGCCGGGACACGTCGATTTCACCATCGAAGTCAATCGTTCCCTGCGCGTGCTCGACGGCGCCGTGGTGGTGTTCGACGGTGTGGCGGGCGTTGAGCCGCAATCGGAAACCAATTGGCGTCTCGCCGACAACTACGGCGTTCCCCGAATTTGCTACGTGAACAAAATGGATCGCAGCGGCGCCAACTTTTTGCGCTGCGTCGACATGATCAAGAAGCGTCTTGGCGCGCGGCCTCTGCCCGTGCAGCTGCCGATCGGTTCGGAAGATAACTTCAAAGGCATGATCGACCTCGTGGAAATGAAGGCGCTCGTCTGGGACTCCGACGATAAGGATGCCGAGTGGAAGGTGCTGGAGGTGACCCCGGATCTGGCGGATAAACTGCACATCAGCGTGCCGAGCGACCGCAAGCTGCTGGCCGACGTCAACAAATTCCGCACCGAATTGGTCGACACCTGCCTGGAGCAGGACGATGAAGCCATGGAAGCCTTTCTCACGCATGGCACCGTGCCGTCGGGCGACATTCTGCGGGCGTGCCTGCGCAAGGGAACCTTGAATTCCGCCTTCACTCCGGTGCTCTGCGGCTCCTCATATAAGAACAAGGGCGTGCAGCAGGTGCTGGATGCCGTGGTTGACTACCTGCCGGCGCCGACGGACGTGGCGTCGATCAAGACCGTCGATGCCGACGGCGAGCCGATCGGCGAACGCAAGACCTCGGACGACGAGCCGTTCTCGGCGCTCGCCTTCAAGGTCATCAACGACATCTACGGCGCGCTCACCTTTATCCGCGTCTATTCCGGCGTCCTGACCAAGGGTGCCTCGGTCATGAACTCGACCCGCGGCAAACGCGAGAAAATCGGCCGCATGGTCGAGATGTTTGCCAAAGAAGCCAACCCGGTTGAGGAGGCGCGAGCCGGCGACATCATCGCTTTGGTTTCGCTGGCGGATACGGAAACCGGCGACACGCTTTGCGACGCGGCGAATCCCGTTGTGCTCGAGCGCATGCGCTTTCCGGAGCCCGTCATCAGCGTTTCGGTCAAGGCCAAGGTCAAGGCAGAACAAGAGAAATTCGGCAGCGCCTTGGGGAAGATGGTCCGCGCCGATCCTTCGCTGCACTTGGAGACCGATCGCGAGACCGGCCAAACCATTTTGCGCGGCATGGGCGAGCTGCACCTCGAGGTCACGCTCGATCGCATGCGCACGGAGTTTGGGGTCGAGGGCATCATGGGCGAACCGCAGGTCGCCTATCGCGAAACCATCACCAAGAAAATTACCGAACAATATATTCACAAGAAGCAAACCGGCGGATCCGGCCAGTTCGCCGAAGTGTGGATTGTGTTCGAACCTCTCGAACGCAGCACCGGCTTCCAATTCGTCGACGAGACCGTCGGCGGTTCCGTGCCGCGCGAGTTCGTGCCCTCGGTTGAAAAGGGCCTGAAGGTGCAAAAGGAAGACGGCGTGCTGGCGCATTACCCCACCGTGGACTTCAAGGCGACCCTGATCGACGGTAGTTTCCATGACGTCGATTCCAATGCGATGACCTTTGAAATCGCCGCCAAGGCGGCATTTCGCGAGGGAATCCGCAAGGCCGCGCCGATTCTGCTCGAGCCGGTGATGAAGGTGGAAACCGTGACGCCCGGAGATTATTTGGGCGATGTCATCGGCGACATCAATCGGCGGCGCGGTTCGGTGCAGGACCAGTTGGAGCGCGGTACGAATATCGCCGTGGTTGCGATCGTGCCGCTCTCGGAGATGTTCGGCTACATCGGGCAGCTGCGCGGTATGACGAGCGGCCGCGCGTCGTACACGATGGAGTTCTCGCACTACGAACCGGTTCCGCGCAATGTTGCCGAGGAAGTGATCGCCGAAGTGGCGAAGGCCAAGGCAGCCCTGACAGCCTAGGAGCCTGGGTAAAGTATTGCGAGCGACCGCGGCGAAGCCGCAGCGGTGAATTTGTGCTTTACAGCAGTAAAGTCCCGGTTTATCTTCCGCGGGTTGTAGGTAAAAAAGGTCGACCTTGTGAGTTGTTGTTCGACAATCGGCGCCGCGTCTGGCGTACAGGCTCGATAACGCTTAAGGCTCGCCGTTAGCGTCGTCCTGTTCTAAGTCGCGGGACGATTTCCTAAGATCGGATCGATTGGGTGTTCGCAGAGGCGGAATCACCCTTCAGTCCGCTTGTGTGTTCGCATCAGCCGCAAGTCGTCCCCTCCTTGGAGCACGACGATGGTTAAACTGCTGAAAAGCTTCACGGACGACCCGCGCATCAAGCAATTGGGCCCGGGCCTGATCACGGGCGCTGCGGATGACGATCCGAGCGGCATCGCCACGTACAGTCAGGCCGGCGCGCAGTTTGGCTACAACATGTTGTGGACGGTGTTGTTCACCTATCCCCTGATGGTCGGCATTCAGATGGTCAGCGCGCGCCTCGGTTTCATCACGGGCAAAGGCCTGGCTGCGAATGTGAAAGCGGTTTTTCCGCGCCCGGTGCTTTACGCCATCGTGGGACTTCTGCTGGTAGCCAACACCATCAACATCGCTGCGGACATTGCCGCGATGGGCGAAGCGCTGCGCCTCCTGTTGGGCGGCTGGGCGCACCTGTATTCAGTGTGCTTCGGCGTGCTGTGCTTGGGCCTGCAAATCCAGTTGCGTTACGAGACCTATGTTCGCTATTTAAAGTGGCTCACATTGGCGCTCTTGTCCTATGTGGCGGTGGTCTTCACCATCCACGTGCATTGGGGCACGGTGGTGCGCGAAATGGTCCTGCCGCGGCTGCAGCTGAATCACGACACCATTACGATGATCGTGGCGGTATTCGGCACGACCATCAGTCCGTACCTCTTTTTCTGGCAGGCCGCGCAGGAGATGGAAGATTTGCGGGCCACGAACGCACGGAACGGCAGCGCCTCGATGTTGCCGCACACCTCCGACGTCGCGCGCCGGCACATGCGGCGTATACGCTGGGACACCTATGTGGGAATGGGATTCTCCAATCTGATCGCCTTCTTCATCATCTTGAGCACTGCGGCGACCTTGCATGTTGCGGGCACGGTCGACATTCAAACATCCGCGCAAGCGGCGGAGGCGCTGCGTCCGTTGGGAGGCCCGACCGCGTTTTTGCTGTTCAGCTTGGGGATCATCGGCACCGGCATGCTGGCCATCCCGGTATTGGCCGGATCTGCCGCCTACGCCGTCGCGGAGAGTTTCGACTGGCAATCCGGCATGGACCGAAAGTTACCCGAGGCGTTGGGGTTTTACGGCATCGTCGGCGTCGCCACCATTGGCGGGGTCGCGCTAACCTTCACGCATCTGGATCCGGTGCGCGCGCTGGTATGGAGCGCCGAGATCAACGGCATCATCGCCGTGCCGATCATGGCCATCATGATGATTCTCGCCTCGCGTAAGGATGTCATGGGCGACTTTGTTATCCGGCCGCGGCTGCGCCGGTTGGGATGGGCCGCGACCGGCGTCATGGCGGTGACGGTCGTGGCCATGATGAGCACCAGTTAAAAACCCGGTCCACAAGGACCCCTGTAGACTACGGGTTCCGTGACCGGCCCGAAATCACAAAGCGACGAATCGCCCACCGCGGCTGCTGCGATACCCGTCGATGAACGCAGCGACCGCTTGAATACCAAGGCGGCGGGCATCATCGGATTGGCCGTGATGTGCAGCCGCGTTCTCGGGTTGGCGCGAGAGTTGATCTTTGCAGCTCTGTTCGGCGGCGGCCGTGCGCTGGACGCGTTCACCGTCGCATTTCGCATTCCCAACCTGCTGCGCGACCTGTTCGCCGAAGGTGCACTGTCGACGGCTTTTGTCACAACCTTCAGCAAAACCATTGCGCGGGGCGGTGATGGGGCGGCGTGGCGCCTCGCGAACAAGGTGGCGACGATGGCGACCCTGGTATTGGGAGTGCTGTGCGTCCTCGGCATGGTGTTCTCCGGCTCGCTCGTCGGCCTGCTGGCTCCGGGTTTCGATGCCGACAAGGCGGCGTTGACGGCGCAGCTCACGCGCATCATGTTTCCCTTCATCCTGCTGGTGTCGATTGCCGCATTGGTGATGGGAATGCTGAACGCCAAGAATGTGTTTGGCGTGCCGGCGATGGCATCGAGTTTTTTCAATATAGGATCCATCGTCGGCGGGTTGTTGCTGGGTTACTGGATCGACCCGCATTTCGGGGTACGCGCCCTGATCGGATTGGCGTTCGCCACCGTCATTGGCGGGGCGCTGCAGTTGATCGTGCAATTGCCGTCGCTGGCGCGTCTCGGATACCGGTTCCGGCCAGACCTGCACTGGCGCGATGCCGGCGTCAGGGCGGTGTTGCTGTTGATGGGTCCATCCGTGATCGCCGCCAGCACCACGCAATTCAACGTGCTGATCAATTCAGTCTTTGCCTCCGGGCTGGAAGACGGCGCGATTTTCTGGCTGGCAGCCGCATTTCGTTTGATGCAGTTGCCGCTGGGTATATTCGGCGTCGCGTTAGGCACCGTGACGTTGCCACTGTTGTCGCGGCTGGTGGTGGCGGGACGCCTGGATGCGTTTCGCAGCGAGCTGGCGCGCGCCATGAGATGGGCAATGCTCCTGACGCTGCCCGCGATGGCCGGACTGATGATGCTGGCGGAGCCGATCATTTCCGTGGTCTATCAGCATGGAAAATTCAATGCCTATGAAGCTGCGCAGGCGGCCGGTGCGTTGCGCTTCTACGCGATCGGGCTCGCCGGTTACGCCGCGCTCAAGGTATTGGTCAACGCCTTTTACGCGATGGACCGGCGCAAGACACCCATGTTGGTGAGCTTCCTCGCTGTCGGCCTGAATCTGCTTTTCAACTGGGTCTTCACCGTCCGCTTGGGCTGGGGTCATCGCGGCTTGGCTTTTTCCACCGGTTGCGTTGCAACGTTCAATTTCCTGCTGCTGTACATTTTGATGCAGACCCAATTGCGGGGACTCGAGTCGCGCCGGTTGTTCGTGCTGCTGGTAAAAATTGCACTGGCGAGCGCCTCGCTGGTTGCCGTCTGCGCGGCCTCATCCCACTGGCTGCTGGCCGACTGGCCGCACCAAGCGCTGCTTCCCAAAGTTGCCGCGCTGCTCGTGACGGTGGTCGCGGGTGCGGCTGTATTCGCCGCCTGCGGCATTTTGTTGCATATCGAGGAGCTCAAGGAGCTGCGCGACGCGTTCATGAGGCGCTTGAAGCGCCAGCGGTCTTAAGAAGCGGCGCGTTTCGGAATGGTGTTACCGCGAATCACCGCCGGCCGCAGCGAAAATGCATGCAGTGCGCGCCTGACGTGGACGAAGTCGGCAATACCGACCAGGTCCGCGGCATTGTAAAAACCGATGAGATTGTTAACCCAGGGAAAGGTGCTGATATCGGCGATGCTGAATTCATCGCCCATGATCCAGGTGCCTTCGCTCAATTGCCGGTCGAGCACACCGAGCAGGCGCTTCGATTCGGCGACGTAGCGCTGCAACGGGCGTTTATCCTCGTAATCCTTGCCGGCAAACTTGTTGAAAAAGCCGACCTGGCCGAAGATCGGGCCGATGGCGGACATTTGGAACATCAGCCATTGAATGGTCAGGAGGCGCCGCGCCGGATCGCGCGGCATGAACAGCCGGCTCTTTTCCGCCAGATAAATGAGAATGGCGCCGGATTCAAACAAGGGCAGAGGCGCGCCTGCCGGTCCGTCGGGATCAAGGATGGCCGGTATCTTGCCGTTGGGGTTGAGCGATAGAAATTCCGGTGTCTTCTGATCATTGCTGTCGAAGCTGACCACGTGCGGCTCGTACGACAGGCCGGTCTCTTCCAGCATGATCGAGACTTTGACGCCGTTGGGCGTCGGCAGCGAGTACAACTGGATGCGATCGGGATGCCGTGGCGGCCATTTCTGGGTGATCGCAAAGGAAGCAAGGTCCTTCATCGCTGAACGCTCCGACTATTGTTAAATGACGCGCCGCGCCTGCAGGCGAGCCGCGGCTTAGGATCGGCTATGATAGCGGCGAACTTACCGATTAACCGGAGGGTGCCATGAAGTTACAGCTGCCACTGTCAGTCTGGCCCATGCTATTGGCATGCGCGCTTTGCGCCACGGCCGCCCAAGCGGTGCCCGTGTCTCGTCTCGAAGTTCGCGTCGTCACCGGTGCTGCGGAACTCAGCGCAGGCAGCAATTTGGAATTGCGCATCTACGAGGCCGGCAAAAATGTTCGACGGCTGCCGTTGGTCCACGGTGAAGCGTGGCTGCCATCCTCGACGCATCTGATTCCGGTCAAGCTCAACGATGCGCTGGATCCGCGCAACGTGCAGCGCTTCGCGCTTTATTATCGCGCCGGAAGTCCATTGGCGCCCGCGTGGGAAGTCGTTGCCGCGGATGTTGAAATACACTCGGGCCAGGAAGCGCCCGTTCGGCTGCTCGATACAACCTTGTCGGGTGTGATTGCCAGACAAGGAGAACTCGCTTCCGTCGAACGCGATCAAGCTTCGATGGCCTGCAGCAGCGATGCGGACTGCGACGATCACCGGGCCTGCAACGGCAAGGAACGCTGCGCGCCGCATACCGCGGGTGCCGATGCGCGCGGCTGCGTGAAAGGTACGCCGGTCGTATGTCCCGTGAACCAGGTGTGCGGCGAAGGTGTGGGATGTCATGGGACGGACTCGCTAAAAACCTTCCCGCCGGACGCCAATCCGCCCAAACCGTGATCGATCTGCGCAGCGACACCGTCACCCGGCCGACAGCGGGAATGCGCGCGGCCATGGCCGCCGCGGAAGTCGGCGACGATGTGTTTGGCGATGATCCGACCGTCAATCGGCTGCAGTCGGTGGCGGCCGAGCGCTTTGGATTCGAGGGTGCGTTGTTTTTTCCGACCGGCACGCAGAGCAATCTCGCCGCCCTGATGGCTCACTGCGGCCGCGGCGATGAATTCTTGGTCGGGCAGGAAGCGCACACCTATAAATATGAGCAGGGCGGTGCGGCCGTCCTGGGCAGCATTCAACCGCAACCGCTCGAGCACGAACCGCATGGCGGCATCGCGCTGGAGCGCATCGCCGCCGCGATCAAGTCCGACGACTATCATTTCGCCCGCACGCGACTGCTGACCCTCGAGAACACAATCGGGGGCCGCGTGCTGCCGATTGACTACCTGCGGCAAGCGACGGAATTTGCGCATTCGCGTGGACTCGCGACGCACCTGGATGGCGCGCGCATTTTCAATGTCATCGTCAAATTGAATCTTGACGAACGCACCGCAGTTGCAGGTTTCGATTCGGTATCCGTGTGTCTGTCAAAAGGCCTGGGTGCGCCCGCCGGATCGATCTTGATGGGCTCACGCGCGCTCATTGCCGACGCCCGGCGCTGGCGCAAGGCACTGGGCGGCGGTATGCGCCAAGCGGGCATGCTGGCGGCTGCGGGGCTCTATGCTTTGGAACATCATGTGCGGCGGCTGGCGGAGGATCATGCAAATGCGGAATACCTGGCCGCCGCACTGCGCGAGGCGGGTTTGAAAGTCACGCCGCCGCAAACCAATGTAGTTTACATCGAGGTTATTCCCTCGCAGGTCGAGGCGCTCAAGGCTCATCTTAAACACCGCGGTGTCCTTGCCAGTGTTGCGCCGCGGACGCGCTTGATGACGCACATGGATCTCACGCGTGCGAACATTGACGCAGCCGTTCGGGCGTTTCGCGAATATCCGCATTGGCCTGCGTGATTTAAGCGCGGGGCCGAAAGCGGCGGCGGGCATTGCGGAGATCTTGCGGGGTATCGACGTCCTGGAGAGCTGACGGCATATCGACGAGCACGCGGCCGTCGGCCGGCAACTGCCCCACCAGCTCGCGAAGACCGACATCACCCGTCAGCGTCAGGACGCGCGGATACAGCCATCGCGGCAATATCAACGGTGTTGCACCGGCGCCATTGATGCGGCGCGCGATCAGGCGTCGCGGAGTTGACTGCCAACGCCGAATCAGCCGGCGCAATTCGCGACTCTTGAGATGGATCAAATCCGCAGGCATCAACAAGACGGCCGCGAAGTAGCGTGCCTCTGCTACACCTACGCGCACGGAACTCGACAAGCCCTGCGCCCGGCGGGGATTGACAGCCCAACGTACCTTGATGCCGCCAGCTTCGACACGGTATCGCGCAGCATTGCGCGGTACCACGACGCTGATCCGTTCCGTACCGAGACTTGAAGCGAGCTTCAGCGTTCTTCCCAAGAGACTGACGCCGTGCAGGCGCGCAAGGGTCTTCGGCCGGCCGAATCGGCCGGAAAATCCCGCCGCCAATATGACAATCTGCAGCTTGGGCGGGTAGGCGATATTCATTGGTATGATGCGCACCATGAAAAGCGAGCACGCGAATCTTCAGCGCAGGCCATTCTTGACACCGATATGGTTATCCGCCATCGGGGCGTTCGCGGCCGGTATTGTCGCGCTATTGGCACTTTGGGCAATGTGGGTGTGGTTCACGGCGAACTCGACCACGGTGATCGTCATCCGTCATGCCGAGAAGGCGACGGTCAGCGAGCCGGATCCGCCGCTGTCGGCCGCCGGCGAGGCGAGGGCGGAACTGCTGGCGCGGATGTTCGGCGATACGCGCGCGCCGGGCCGCCTCGATGCCATCTACATATCCTCGGCGCTGCGCAACCGGATGACCGCGGCTCCGCTTGCCGGGCGGCTTGGCATCACACCCATTGTCGCCCCCACCGAAGATCCGAAAGGACTGGCGCGGCGCGTGCTGCGCGAGAACAGCGGAAAACGCGTGATGGTCATCGGCCATGTCAACACGGTGCCGGATATTGTCGCTGCGTTGTCCGACAGGCGCGACATACCGCAGCTCGACGAGAAAGACTTCGGCACTATGTACATTGTGACCGTGCCCCGCATCGGCCACACCAATTTATTGCGCGTCGCTTATTGAGGATTCGCGGCCCGCAGCGAAATGGCGTTACGCACGAATTCTGCATGCTTCGCTATCTTGAAATCCGCCAGTACCGAGTCGCGAATACGTCGGCCGCCGTCAATTAGATACGAGGCCCTGCGAACGCCTATACCCAAGGGACCGTTGACTCCATACATCTTGATGACGGCCTTGTGCTGATCCGAAAGTAGCACGAACGGTAGATTGTACTTGGCGCGGAATTTGGCATGCGATTCCGGACTTTGGGGACTGATGCCGACAACACGCAGGCCGGCTCGCTGGATATCGTCGTGCAAATCCCGCAATACGCACGCCTGGCGCGTGCACCCCGGCGTGAAATCAGCGGGATAGAAATACAGAACGATCGCTCCCGTGCTCAGCAATTCGGTCAGAGTTCGGTCAGTCGCGGTTTCATCCGGAAGCGTGAATTCCGGCGCACGTTCGCCTGCTTTCAGCATACTTTTTCCTCCCTAGCAACATCCTAGCCTTGTTGGGATTGCCGTGCGCGATACTTTGGCATAATGCCGCTTTGCTGCTAGTATTCTTCGCCCTTTCAGGGGGAGTAGCTCAGTTGGGAGAGCGTCGCGTTCGCAATGCGAAGGTCGAGGGTTCGATCCCCTTCTCCTCCACCATCAAGAGAGGCCGGTTGTCCGACTCCGGCCTCTGTTTCCTGCCTCGGTAGCTCAGTGGATAGAGCGAGTGCCTCCTAAGCGCTAGGTCGCCGGTTCGATTCCGGCCCGGGGCACTCTTTATGGGGACCTGCCGCTGCGAAACCTGGTTCTTCTCGGCCATTTGCGCGGCTCGGGACAGAGTCTCCACCATCAAACACTCCGGTCATTTCGCGACGAAAGCCGGAATTATTCCGGGAAACACGTATTGCTCCACGATGACGATGACCACCAACACCAAGGTCAAGACGATGCTGTGTACAAAGGTGCGCGCCAGCACCGCGCCTTCCTGACCCTTGAGGTTGGTCACCGAAACGCCGGTGGCGATGTTTTGCGGAGAAATCATCTTGCCGAGAACGCCGCCCGACGAATTGGTCGCGGCAAACAACAACGGATTGAGGTTCAGTTGCCGCGCGGCGACTACTTGCAAATTGCCAAATAGCGCATTGCCCGAAGTATCACTGCCCGACAGGAATACCGCGATCCAACCCAGGAAGGGCGAAAACAACACGAACCAGTGACCGGTCGAGGCAACGGCCAGACCAATCGAATACGCAAGACCTGAATAGTTCATGACGTACGCGAGCGCGACGATGAACATGACCGTCATGACGGCTTGCCAGATCTGGCGAATGGTGCGCACTGCGCATTGAATGAGTTCAGAAACCGATATCCTGACGAGCAGCGCGACGATGAGCGCCGCGACGAGAATTGCCGTTCCCGTGGCGAGCGGCTGAAATGACCAGACTGCGGCGTAGGGCTTGTCCTTATACAGTGTGATCGACACCGCTTTATCCAGCCCCGGCCACGGAATGGCGTGCTGCCCCATCGGCGCGACCTTGAAATATGTCCAGAGAATGACTACCACAGTCACCACCAGCCACGGCATCCAACCCTGCCAGGCGGGCACGTTCTTGAAGGCTGGGTTTGGAGCCTCGGCAGATTTGTGGTCGATCGTGAACTGCGGGTCGGGTGCCGGGCGCCACACTTGTAGGAATATCAGCGTTACCGCCAAAGAGACCAGAGCCGCCAGAACGTCCGTCAGCGTGTAATCGATAAAGTTCGACACGGCGAATTGCGCCAACCCGAAACTCAAGCCCGCGACGCCCAATACGGGCCACAGGGAGCGGATCGAGCGCCACCCGCCGTAAAGCGCCATTACATAGAACGGCAGAATCACAGCCATGATGGGCAACTGCCGGCCAATCATCTGGCCCAATTCATGCGCGGGAAGTCCGGTGACTGCGCCCAGCACCGTAACCGGCGTGCCGAGTGCGCCGAATGCCACCGGCGTCGTGTTGAAAATCAGCACGAACACAATGGCCTCGAGCGCCGGAAAGCCGCACAAGATGAGCAATGAAGAAGTTATGGCAACCGGCGTGCCGAAACCGGCGATGCCTTCGAGCAACGCGCCGAAGCAAAATGCGATGACGATGAGAACGATACGTCTGTCATTGGGTAGATGCTTGACTATCCACGCGCGGAACGCATCGAAGCGTCCCGAAGAGACTGCGATGTTGTAAACGAACAGCGCGGTGATGACGATCCACATCACCGGCCAGAGCGCGAAGACCGCACCATTGGATGCCGCCGCGAAGGCGATTTGCGCGGGTAATCCCCACACCGCGATCGCGATTATCAGGCCGACAACGAGGCCGGCCAGTGCCGCCTGCCAGGCGGGGCGCCTGACGACGCCGAGAAGTATGAGGACCGTCGCGATGGGCAGGATCGCCACCAAGAAGGATAGGGCGAGACTGTCGCCGACCGGGGTCAACAATTGATGAAACATCAGATTTCCTCATTGCGGTTTGTTACGGCCACCGCTTCACTTGCGTCGAATCCTACTCTAATAGCCGCTAACCTGTAACGGGGCAAGTGGCCCGAGGAATCAGGAGCGTGCGCAACATGACCGCTGGGCAGACGAGACACTAGGTGCATAATAATGCCAATGAACACTGGCTTGTTATCCGCTGCCCGGGACTCCGGACGGGCGCCGCGCCAAGCGGAGGTAGTCGCCGCGCTGGCCGAGGCTTTGCCGCGCGCTGCAATCCTATTTCGCCACGAAGATACGGCCCCCTTTGAGTGCGACGCGCTGACCGCATATCGGACTTTGCCGATGGTGGTGGTGCTGCCCGACACCGAGGCACAGGTCGCTGCAATTCTAAGGATCTGTCATAAGATGGGCGTGCCGGTCGTGGCACGCGGCGCCGGCACGGGATTGTCGGGGGGGGCCACACCACACCAGATGGGCGTCGTCCTATCGCTCGCCAAGTTCAACAAACTCAAGGTCGATCCGGCGTCGTGCACGGCAATCGTGCAATGCGGGGTGCGTAATTTGGCGATCAGCGAAGCGGCCGCGCCCCATGGTCTGTACTACGCGCCGGATCCCAGCAGCCAAATCGCCTGCACCATCGGCGGAAACGTCGCCGAAAATTCCGGGGGCGTGCATTGCCTGAAATACGGCTTGACCTTGCACAACGTACTTAAGGTTCGTGGCTTCATGGTCGACGGCGAGGCTGTGGAATTCGGATCGCAGGCTCTGGACGCTCCGGGTCTCGATCTGCTGTCGATCATCATCGGTAGCGAAGGCATGTTGGCGGTGACCACCGAAGTCACCGTGAAGCTCATCCCCAAACCCCTGTTGGCCCGCTGCATCATGGCGAGCTTCGGCGACATCGAATCGGCGGGAGCGGCTGTGGCCAGTGTGATTGCGCACGGCATCATTCCCGCGGGTCTCGAGATGATGGACAAGGCGATGACGGCTGCCGTGGATGCGTTCGTGCACGCGGACTACGATCTGGAGGCCGCCGCCATTCTATTGTGCGAAAGCGACGGCACGCCGGAAGAGGTTGAGGAGGAGATCACGCGCATGGAGTCGGTGCTCAAGGAAGCCGGCGCATCGCGAATCGAAGTGAGCCGCGATGAGGCGCAGCGCCTGAAATTCTGGAGCGGACGCAAGAATGCCTTTCCTGCGTCCGGCGGCATCAGCCCCGACTACATGTGCATGGACTCCACCATTCCTCGCAAGCGCCTGGCGGAAATGCTGCGGGCAATTCAGCAGATGGAAGTAAAGTACAACCTGCGCTGCGTAAACGTGTTTCACGCAGGCGACGGCAATTTGCACCCGCTCATTCTATTTGATGCCGAGGACGCCGATGAAATGCGCCGCTGCGAGAAGTTCGGCGCCGATATTTTGGAGACGAGCGTCAGGCTCGGCGGCACCGTCACCGGCGAGCACGGCGTCGGCGTGGAAAAATTGAACTCGATGTGCGTGCAGTTTTCGGAATCTGAGCGGGGCCAATTCCTCGGCGTCAAACGCGCTTTCGATCCGCTCGAGCTGCTCAATCCCGGCAAGGTGATTCCGACGCTGCATCGCTGCGCGGAATACGGAAAAATGCACGTTCGCCGCGGGATGCTGCCCTTTCCCGAATTGCCAAGATTTTGATGGACACGCACGACCCTGCGCTCGCGCGCCTGATCGAGCAAGTGGCGGCTGCGCGCGGCGCGAGCGCGCCGCTCGATATTTGCGGCGGCGGCACCAAGCGCTTCTATGGTGAGGCGCCGGCCGGCGCGCCACTCGATGTGCGGCCCCTTTCCGGCATCGCCAGTTATGAACCCACCGAGCTGGTCGTGACGGCACGGGCGGGAACGCCGCTTCGCGACCTGGAGGCCGCGCTGGCGGAGCACGGGCAGTGCCTGCCGTTCGAGCCGCCGCGCTTCGCGCCGGGCGGCACGGTAGGTGGAATGGTGGCGGCCGGACTGTCCGGACCGGCGCGTGCCAGCGTTGGGTCGGTGCGCGACCATGTGTTGGGCGTGACGCTTCTCAACGGGCGCGGAGAGATTCTGACGTTCGGCGGCCAGGTCGCCAAAAATGTAGCAGGCTACGACGTGTCGCGCCTGATAGTCGGTTCGCTCGGGATCCTCGGCGTCATATGCGAGGTGTCGCTGAAGGTCTTGCCGGCCAGTGTTGCCACGGAAACCTTGCGCTTCGATTGGAACGAAGCGCGCTCGCTCGAAAACTTAAGCAGCTGGGCCACGCAACCGCTGCCGATCAATGCCACAGCCTGGCATGCCGGGCGGCTTAGCGTGCGCCTTGCCGGCGCGCGTGCCGCCGTGGCCGCCGCGCGCGCGCGGCTCGGCGGGGAGCGGCTGGAATCAGGCGCTGCCAACGATTGGTGGCTGAGCGTGCGCGATCAGCGCGCCGGGTTCTTTTCGCTGGGCGAAGAGCATCTCGCGCGCGGCGAAGCATTGTGGCGGTTGTCGGTACCCGCGGTAACCGCCGCACTGGCGCTGCCGGGAGAGCAATTCATTGAGTGGGGCGGGGCGCAACGCTGGCTGAGGACCACGGCTACGCCTGACGTGGTTCGCGAGACCGCCGCGCGAACAGGCGGCCACGCCACGCTGATCCGGGGCAGGGATCGAGTCGCGGTATTTGCGCCGCTGAGCGCCGTGCTGATGCGCGTCCATCAGGGCCTAAAACAGGCCTTCGATCCGGCCCGCATTTTCAATCCCGGGCGCTTGTACTCGGGTCTTTGACGGCCATGCAAACGCAGCTCAGCGCAGAATTTCGCGATAGCCTCGAGGGCAAGGAAGCGGCTGCCATTCTGCGCAAATGCGTGCATTGCGGTTTCTGCAATGCGACCTGTCCCACCTATCAGTTGCTGGGCGATGAACTCGACGGCCCGCGGGGCCGCATCTACCTCATCAAGCAGCTGCTCGAAGGCGCTGAGGTCACCCGCAGCACGCAGCAGCATTTGGATCGCTGCCTGACTTGCCTCAATTGCCAGACGACCTGTCCGAGCGGCGTCGAGTACGGTCACCTGGTCGATATCGGCAGACAGCTCGTGGAGGCGCGGGTGCAGCGGCCTGCTGTCGAAAAGGTGGTTCGCTGGTCGCTCAAGGAAGGACTGACCTCGTCCTGGTTCGCTCCCGCCCTTAGGCTGGGGCGGGCGTTGCGGCCGATATTGCCCAGAGTGCTCCGGGACAAGGTGCCGGCGCGCAATAAAGTGCCGGCGCGAGGGGCCCCGCGGCATGAAGAGCAGGCTCGCGGAGCGCAGCCCCGCAAAGTGCTGATACTGCAAGGCTGCGTGCAGCCCGCGATGTTGCCCAACATCGATCGAGCAACCGAGCGTGTGCTTGATGCCGCGGGCATTCAAGCCGTGTATGCCGCCGGGGCTGGCTGTTGCGGCGCGCTGCGCACGCACCTGAGCGACGGCGCGGGCGGCCTTGAGGACATGCGGCGCAATATCGACGCGTGGACTGCGCAGCTTGCTGCCGGCGGAATCGAAGCGATCATTTCATCCGCTAGTGCCTGCACATTGGCCATCAAAGAGTACGGGCATGCCTTGGCGAACGATGCGCTGTACGCGCACAGGGCGCGGCAGGTCAGCGCGCTGGCACGGGATTTGAGCGAACTCTTGCCCGCGCTCGTGCCCGCGCTAAAGGATCGGCTGCGCACCGCGTCCGCACCTCGTGCCGTGTTTCACGCACCCTGCACTTTGCAACACGGCCAGCAATTGCGCGGCGCGGTCGAGACACATTTGCGGGCTCTCGGCTTTGATGTCTCGGCAGCCTGTGATGAAAGCCATTTCTGCTGCGGTTCAGCCGGCACCTATTCGGTCCTGCAGCCGCAGCTCGCGACGCAATTGCGCGACCGGAAACTTGCGAATCTCGCCAAACTTGAACCGCAGAGCATCCTGTCCGCCAACGTGGGATGCATACAGCATTTGCAATCCGGGACTTCGACTCCGGTAATGCATTGGATTGAAATGCTGGATCAGGCGTTGAACTGATGGACCAGACTTCGAGAGAGTTGCTCGCGGCGCAGATCAAAGCCGAGGCCCTGTTTGCCGAGATCGTGGCCGCACGTCTGGTGAGCGCCGGAAAACTTGAAAGCGAGCTGACCGCCGAAATCCACGCGCTGGCACAGACGCGATTCGGGGTGCGCCGTCATTGGCACAAGCGCATTGCACGCTCGGGGCCCAATACATTGCTGACTTACCACGATGCTGACTCCGATCGACGCATCGGCAACGATGACATCGTGTATTTGGATCTCGGTCCGGTCTTCGAGGCATGGGAAGCCGATTTTGGCCGCACCTACGTGGTGGGATCCGATCCCGACAAGCATCGCCTGGTCGGCGACCTGGCCGATGCATTCAACCGCGGCAAGAATTTCTACCGCCAGTGGCCGAACATCACGGCCGGGCAGCTGTACGACTACACGGCCGGCCTCGCGGCCGAATACGGCTGGGAGTTTGGTGCGCAGACCGCGGGGCATGTGATCGGTCACTTTCCGCACGAGCGTCGGCCGGAGGACCCGGATCACTTGAGGATACGGCACGGCAACTCGGTTGCGCTGCGCGAGCCCGACATGCATGGCCGGCCGCGCCATTGGATTTTAGAAATCCACTTCGTCGATCGTGGACGTCAAATCGGCGGCTTCTTTGAACAGCTGTTGACGGTTGATGGGGACGGCTAGGACAACGCTCCTATTGAGAAGTGTCGGGATGATTCAACGCCCAGATGTAGGCGGACACGGCCATCACCTGATCACTGCTGAGTTGTGCGCCTCCCATGGCCGGCATCGGCGAGCGATAGCGTTTCGGTTGGGCGACACCTCCCGCGATGGTGGCGGAGATGCCGGCGTAGCTGCCGTTGCTCCAGAGCCATTTGTTGGCGGTCAGGTCAGGGCCCAGCGGCGAACCCTTCGCGTCGGCTCCGTGGCACCCTGTGCACGTCGCGCCGCCAACCTGCCCGTGGTACACGCGATTGCCCAGCGCCACCATGGACGGGGTCGCGCCGGGCGGCGCGAGCAATTTGGCCGTCTCTGAACCGGCATCGGGATGCGTGCCCTCGGGGGGCCGCGCTTGCGCCGCGGCGCTCGGACCGGGCGAGTCGGTTGCGCTGGGACAGGGCACCGTCTTGCCGTCGGTATCCGCGCCGCCGTGATAGACGATGCGATAGATGCGTCCGGCTACATCGTCGGAAACATACAGGCTGCCGTCCGGTCCCACCGCCAATCCGCTGGGGCGATGCGCGGCCTTGCCCGGCGATTTATCGGCGCCGGCAAATCCATCGGCAAATATTTCACACTTGCCCGAGGCCTTGTCGCCGGACAGCGCTTGATACACGACGTTGTAACCGCCCTGCGCGTAAGGGGCGCGATTCCACGAACCATGGAAGGCAATGAAGAGTCCCTGGCGGTAGTGAACGGGGAATTGCTTCTGGTTGTAGAGCACCATGCCGTTGGGCGCCCAGTGAGCAGGAAAGTACGCGGTCGGTGGAATTTTTTCCGCGCAAGCCCCGGCGGTTTTTCCGTCTCCGCCATATTCAGGCGCGAGCACCAGTCCCGGTAGGAACGGATCGTGATAGCACATGGGCCAACCGTAGTCGCCCCCCTGCTTGAGCAGCAGCACCTCTTCGGACGGCAGCGTTGCCTCTTGCTCAGGATCCTTGATGACATCGGGCCAATTGGTGTGCAATTGATCGCGGCCGTGCTGGGTGACGAAAATGCGATGCCCGATCGCATCCACGCCGAAGCCCTCGGCATTGCGAATGCCGGTGGCATAACGCCCGGCCGGCGAGAAGACTTGATTGGTCTTTTTTGCGTCGTAGCGCCACACACCGCCGCGGGTTTCAAGTTCCGTGCAGGGATTGATGCCCGGCGACTTGAGGGTGCGATTCTTTTCCTGGCATGAATTCGTCGCGCTCGCGACATCGATATACAAATCGCCATTGGCATCGATCGCAAAGGGATGCATGGGATGATCGCCCCCCAAGGGCAACCCGCTCACCACGACCTGCGATGCTTCACCCGGTAGCACCGCGCCTTTCTTCAGCGGGTATTTCAGGATCTTGTCATTGAGCTCGGCATACAGCCAGCCCTTGTAGATGCCGATGCCCGTACCGCCCGCGCCGCCGCTTTGCACCGTCGCGCCGAATCGCTCACTCACATCGGCTTTGCCGGCACCGCTCGTGTCCTTCAGTGCGACCAAGAAGCCGCCCGCATGGGGAGTGTCGCCGCCGTAGTAGCGCCCCGACCAGGTATTCACGTAGACGACGCCGCTGTCCGCAACCACCATGTGCCGCGCATGCCCGATACCATCGGCAAAGATGGTCGCGCAAAATCCGGCGGGCAGGGTGAGCCCGCTGTCATCGCCCTTGCAGGAGCCTGCGTTCGCCGCGGCCTCCGCGGCCCCGGCGTGCGAGGGTACCGCCAGGCTGATTACACACGCAGCGGCAGCCGCCGCGCCGCAAAGCAGACCATTTTGCGATCGATCAATGCGCATCTCACTTCCCCAAAATTGCAGCGGTTCGTTCGCGGTGCCAAAGTGTATATCGCGCGTCGCTTGGGCTGCAATTCCGTGTAGAGTCCTCGAGTGTAAGGAGTTTTTTTCATGTGCTTGGTTTTGCTGGCGTGGCGCGGACACGCGAAGTATCCATGCGTGATGGCGGCCAACCGCGATGAATTGCATTCGCGCGCCGCTGCCGCCGCGCAGTGGTGGCCATCGCGGCCGCCCATACTCGCCGGCCGGGATCTTTCGGCGGGCGGAACGTGGTTGGGCGTAACGCGGACCGGCCGATTCGCGGCACTCACCAACTATCGCGATCCCGAACAGCGGCGTCCGGGTACTCCCAGCCGCGGCACACTCGTCACCTCAATCCTGATGTCCGGTGACACGATCGAGCAAAGTCTGGAAACCTTGAGTCGCGTAAGCGCGGACTACAATGGCTTCAATCTGCTCTTTTCCGACGGCGCACGCCTCGCCGTCTACGAAAGCGTGCTTGGCGTGGGCCGGGAATTGGGTCCCGGCATCTACGGGCTGTCGAATCACTTGCTGGACACGCCCTGGCCCAAGGTGGAAACCGCCAAGTCGCGCCTGTCGAGGGCACTGTCGGAGTCCGCAACGAGCCATGCCATATTCGAACTACTGCGGGATGATGCGCCGGCTCCCGACGAGCAATTGCCCCGCACCGGGTTGAGTCTTTCATGGGAGCGGTTGCTCTCGAGCGCGTTCGTGCGGGCGCCTGACTACGGCACGCGCTGCTCAACCGTGTTGCGCATTGATGAAAGCCGCCGAGCGTGTTTTGATGAATGGACCTGGGATGCAGCGGGTGTGCAGACCGGTGCGGTGAGCCTTCAGTTCGAACTGGAGTGATCTGATGTTCAAGCGCGTGCTGCTTTGCTACGACGGTACCGAGGCGGGCCGGCGGGCGCTGCGCCGCGGCGCGGAACTCGCCATTTTGCTCGGCGCACATGTATCGGTTCTTTCCATCGTGACCGATGGTGTTGCCAACGCAGCGGTATTGGCGGGCGCCGCCGGCCAAGCCTGCATCGTCGACGAACCGGCGCAGTACCGCAAGCTGCTGACCGAATCCATTGACTGGCTGCGGGCGCGCGGCGTCAAGGCCGAAGGTCATCTGACCGGCGGCGATTACATCGATCAAATCATCGCATTTTCGGATCGCCTGAATATCGACCTGATTGTGCTCGGTCACTATCCGCGCCCGACCGGCGGGTCGTGGTGGTCGGCGTCGAGGCGGACGTCGCTGGCGGACCGGGTCAAGTGCTGCATTTTTGTGGCGGTCAACGCCGCGGACGACCCGGACTCTGTGCCAAAATGACGCATGCCGTCTGACGCGCCCATCGTTCCGCCCACATCAGCAGTTCGCGACCGCGCCTTGGGGATCATCGCGACAGCCGCATTTCTGGCGCTGCTGTACTTTGCGCGCGACGTGTTGGTGCCCATAACCCTGGCGTTCATACTGAGTTTATTGATCGCGCCGCTGGTACGCGCGCTGCGCCGCATAGGGCTGGGCCAGACGCTGTCGGTGCTGGCTGCGGTGATTGTGCTCGCGCTGACTTTCGGCGCAGTAGCCGGAGTGATCGGCCTGCAGCTCGTGCATATGTCGGGAAGCCTGCCCAAGTACGAACGAACCCTCGAGCGCAAGCTGGAAACGTTGAACAACGTCACCTTGAAGCGCGTGAACGCCTTCACCGCGCAGGCCGGCAGGGTTCTGAATCGCAACACCGAGGTACCGCAGGTGCAGACGCTGCAGCCCGATGCAGCCGGCGCGAAGACCCCGATCCCGGTGGAATTGCACGAGGCACCGGCCAATTCGCTGCAAATGCTGGAGAGGGTGTTGGGTTCGATCTGGGTTCCGATCGAGTCGGCCGGCATTGTGCTGGTGGTGCTCGTGTTTGTGCTGCTCGAGCACGAAGCGCTGCGCGATCGTTTCATACGCATTGCCGGGGGCACGGATATTCGATTGACCACGCTCGTGATCAACGACGCCGGCGACAGGCTGTCGCGCTTCTTCGTCTCGCAGTTCGCGGTAAATTTCGGCGTGGGAGTCTTGATCTGGCTGGGCTTGAGCATCATCGGCCTGCCGCACCCGATCGTGTGGGCTGCATTGACCACGCTGCTGCGCTTCGTTCCCTATGTGGGCGTATGGATCGCCGCGCTTATCTCCGCGGTGCTGGCCGCCGCCGTCGATGCCGGATGGAGCATGGCGTTTGCAACGCTTGGCCTGTTTGTCATCGTGGAACTGATCGCGGCGCAGCTGGTCGAGCCGCAGCTGTACGGGCACACCACGGGACTGTCGCCGCTCTCGGTGATTGTCGCGGCGATATTCTGGAGCTGGCTGTGGGGGCCGGTCGGCTTGATCGTGTCGACGCCGCTGACATTGTGCCTGCTGGTCGCCGGGCGGCATATCAAGGCGTTAAGCCTGCTCGATGTGCTGCTGGGCGACACCCAAGCCCTGACCATGCCGCAGCGCTTCTACCAACGTGCGCTGTCCGCCGACTCGGACGAACTCATTGCGGGCGCCCGCGAATTTCTCAAGAGAGATTCATTCGCAAATTATTGCGATCTGGTGCTCCTGCCGGCGCTGCATCTGGCGCGGCTCGACCTGATCTCAGGCGCGATCAGCAAGGAGCAACTGGCGCGCGTGCGCAGCGCGATGGTCGCGGTCATCGCCGCCATCGGTGGCGAGTATCGCAGGCCCTCCCGTCGCCGGCTGCGATCCTCGGTGCTCGACACCACGACCGCCGGCCGATTGCTTCGCCAGCAGCGCGAGCAGGTCAGCGGACGCTGGCAGGGACCGCTGGCGGTGCCGCCGGGATCGGTCATCGTTTGCGTGAGCCTGGGTTCGATGGCGGATGATCTGGCCGCCGAGCTGCTGGTGCGCATCTTGCGCGAACAGAAGATAGATGCGCGCCACATGTCGGTCGAGGATTTAGCGGCCGCGCCGCCGCCGAATGCGGCAGAGGCGGTGTCCATCGTTTATGTGGTGAGCGCCTTTCCGAGCGAGGAGCGCAGCCGCGGCGAGGCGACCACGCAGAAGCTGCGGCAACAATTTTCGAGCGCCTGCATCGTGGCGGTGTTCCTGCCCGGCATGCTGTTGCAGGATGACGAGGCCGACGTCGGTATGGACCTGCCCGGCGCCGACAAATCCGCTGGATCGCTGGGCCACGCCGTTCAGATCTGTCTCGACATGCAATCAAAACCGGCACAGGCATGACAGGCGCGATGAAAACCGTGCTCGTCACCGGGGCGGCCCAGGGCCTGGGGCTGACCGCTGCGAGCCTGCTGTCCCAGGAATACCGCGTCATCCTGGTCGACATTCAACCCGTCGAGGAGCAGGCCGCGCGGTTGCGGGGCACGGGCCGGGAAGTGCTCGGCATGTGCGGCGATGTATCTTCAGAAGCCTTTGTGCAAGATCTCGCGGCGAAAGTCGGCCGCGAGTACGGCGCCCTCGACGGTTTGGTGAACAATGCCGGCATCAGTCTGATCATGCCTGCCGAGCAGACGAGCGCCGCGCAATGGCAGCGCGTCATGGCCATCAACTTATTCGGACCGTTCCTGTTCTGCCGGCATCTGGGGGCGCAGATGCTGGGCCGCGGCAGCGGCAGCATCGTCAACGTGGCGTCGATCGCCGGCCTGGCCGGAGTCAGCCATCGCAGCGCCTACAATGCGTCCAAGCATGGGCTCGTGGGATTGACCAAGACGCTCGCCGCCGAATGGGGCGGGCGGGGTGTGCGCGTCAATGCGGTATGTCCCGCCTGGATAAAGACCGAAATGGATGCTGCGGATCAGGGTGCGGGAGCCTACAGCGATAGGGACATCATTGATCGCGTGCCGATGGCGCGATTCGCACGTCCCGAGGATGTAGCCGAGGCGATTGCTTTCTTGCTCGACGCGAATCGCAGCGCCTTTATCAACGGCATCAGCTTGCCCGTGGACGGCGGATGGACGGCCGATGCCAGCTGGAACGGCTTGCGCTTGAGCACCCGATCTTAAGCGCCGGAACGAAGAGAGCATGTGGCTGCAATCGACATCGGCAAGTGAGCGGCGCGCGCTGCTGGCTGCCTATGCCGGCTACGGGCTGGATGCCTTTGACTTCATGGTCTATAGCTTCGTCATTCCCACGCTGCTCACGCTTTGGAGCATGAGCAAGGCGCAGGCCGGCTATATCGCGAGCGGCGCGTTGATTACTTCAGCCGTGGGTGGATGGGCCGCCGGTGCGCTTGCCGACCGCTTCGGGCGCGCCCGCATTTTGCAGCTCACCGTGCTGTGGTTTGCGGTGTTCACGTTCTTGAGCGGCTTTACGCATACCTTTGGCGGGCTATTTTTCACGCGCGCCATGCAGGGATTTGGTTTCGGCGGAGAATGGGCGGTGGGCTCGGTGTTGGTCGCCGAGATCATCGATGCACGGCATCGCGGCAAGGCGACGGGACTGGTGCAAAGCAGCTGGTCGGTCGGCTGGGCCGCCGCCGCGGTGGCATTCTGGGCTGCGAGCTCGCTGCTCCCACCGGATCTTGCCTGGAAGGTTTTGTTTTGGCTCGGCATCCTGCCCGGCCTGCTGGTCTTTTATATTCGTCGCAATGTGGCCGAGCCGGCCATCTTTATCCAGATGCGGGCGCAACGCGCCGGCGCCTTAGGCAAGTCGGAGCGACGCGGCGTTTTCCTCGATATATTTCGGCCGCCGCTGCTGCGCACGACGCTGCTCGCGACGTTGCTGTCGACCGGAATGATGGGCGCGTATTACTCGATAACGACGTGGCTGCCGACTTTCTTGGCGAGCGAGCGTCATCTCTCGGTGGCTGGCACCACGGGATACTCATTGATGGTAATCGGCGGTTCCCTGGCCGGATATCTGGTGAGCGCCTGGCTCACGGACATCATAGGCCGGCGCCGCGGCTTCATGCTGTTCGCCGCTTGCGCCATGGTGCTCATCCTGCTGTACACGCGCATGCCGGTCGCCGGCGGAATGTTTGTGATCGGCTTTCCCTTGGGGTTCTTCATCCTCGGAATCTTCTCCGGCATGGGTGCATGCCTGGCCGAGCTGTACCCGAGTGCGGTGCGGGGCTCCGGCCAGGGGTTCACCTATAGCGTGGGACGCGGCATTGGCGGTGCCTGCCCGTCGCTGATCGGTTTGTTGGGCGCTCGCTTTCCGCTGGGCGATGCCATCGCTGGATTCACGGTCGCGGCGTACGCGCTGGTCATCGTCGCGGCATGGGCGATCCCGGAAACTCGCGGCCGGGTGCTCATCACGGAAAGCGCTGCCGAGACATGAGTCGCTGGGAATTCTGGATCGATCGGGGCGGCACGTTCACCGACATCATCGGACGTGCGCCGGACAGCTCGCTCCATACCCTCAAGCTGCTGTCAGAGAATGCGGCACATTATGAAGACGCTGCTGTCGAAGGCATGCGTCGATTGTTGGGCCTCGGGCCGGCACAGCCGATCACGCCGCAGCAGGTGGCCTGCGTGAAAATGGGCACCACGGTGGCCACCAACGCTCTCTTGGAACGCAAGGGTGAGCGTACTTTGCTGGTGATCACACGGGGTTTCCGCGATGCGCTCAGGATCGCGACGCAGGCCAGGCCGCGTTTGTTCGACCGCCGCATCGTGCTGCCGGAATTGCTGTATGAACGGGTTATCGAAGCGGCCGAACGCGTCGGCGCGCACGGCGAAACCATTCAGGACTTGGACGCGGCCGCACTGAGGGCGCAATTGCAGGCGGCATACGCAGCCGGTTTGCGATCCTGCGCCATCGTATTTTTGCATGGCTACCGATATGTGCACCACGAGGTTGCCGCGGCGAGCATCGCCCGCGAGATCGGATTTACGCAGGTGTCGGTATCGCATCGTGTCAGTCCCTTGATGAAGCTGGTGCCCCGCGGAGATACGGCGGTGGTGGATGCGTATCTGTCGCCGATCTTGCGCCGCTACTGCGACAGGCTCGCGGACCTCATGCCGGGGGTGCCCATCTTTTTCATGCAAAGTTCAGGGGGTCTGACCCAGGCACAGCGCTTTCACGGCAAGGATGCCATTTTGTCGGGGCCCGCCGGCGGCATCGTCGGCATGGTGCGCACGGCGCAAGCACGCGGGCACAGCAGGCTGATCGGCTTTGACATGGGCGGAACCTCCACCGATGTCAGCCATTTTGCCGGGGAGTACGAACGCGCATTTGATACCGAGGTGGCCGGCGTGCGCGTCCGCGCGCCCATGATGAGCATCCATAGCATCGCCGCCGGAGGCGGGTCCATTGTGCACTTCGACGGCGCGAGGCTGCGCGTGGGACCTGAATCGGCGGGCGCCAACCCGGGTCCGGCCAGTTATCGACGGGGAGGCCCGCTTACCGTGACGGACGCCAACGTCCTGCTGGGGCGCATACAACCGCGCTTTTTTCCGCGAGTGTTCGGTCCATTGGCGAATGAGTCGTTGGACAGCAGCATCGTCGCGCAACGCTTCGGCGAGCTGGCAGAGCGCATGACGCGCTCGGTCGGGCACGCCATCGCAGCGGAGGAGGTCGCAGGTGGCGCACTGCGAATCGCCGTCGGCGCGATGGCGAATGCCGTGAAACGAATCTCCGTGATGCGCGGTCACGATGTCACCGCATACACGCTGCAATGTTTCGGCGGGGCAGGCGGACAGCACGCGGGTCTCGTGGCGGATTTATTGGGCATGTCGCGGGTCTTCATTCATCCGTTCGCCGGCGTGCTTTCGGCCTATGGCATGGGCCTGGCCGATCAGATCGCCATGCGCGAAGCGGCGCTCGAGCGCGAATTGAATCTCGACGGGCTCGAAGCGGCCGCGACGCTTGCCGCGCGCCTGCTCGATGAGGCAGCGGCCGAGCTTCAGGCGCAAGGGCTGGCCGGCGCGGCGCTCGATCGCGTTGCCCGCGTCCATATCCGGTATCAGGGCACCGATACGGCCCTGCCATGCGTGCTGCCGTTAAGCCTACCGGCGGGGGAAGGCGTGGCGCAGCTGCAGGCTGAGTTCGAACGCAGTTACCGGCGCCGGTTCGAGTTTGTGGTGCCGGGCCAAGCGATGGTGATCGAAGCGGTATCGGTTGAGTGCATTGCACCCGGCGCGGATTCGCCCGGCGCCGATTCCTCGGCCGAGGGCACGCCCTATGAGCCCGCCGCGAGCGCCGAGATCTCCATGTACTGCCTGGCCGACGCACAACCCGCAGGCTGGCGCCGCGCGCGCCTCTATCAGGCGCAGGAATTGCGCCCGGGAGCGCGAATCGAGGGCCCGGCCATTCTCGCCGACAGCAACGCAACGACGGTGGTCGAGACGGGCTGGGAAGCCCATGTGGTGGCCGGTAACTGCATCGAGCTGCGCCGCTTTCAGCGCCGCGTCGGTGAACAGGCGTTGGGCACGCACGCCGATCCCATCATGCTGGAACTGTTCAATAACATCTTCATGAACATCGCCGAACAGATGGGCCTGCGTCTGCAGAACACCGCCTATTCGGTCAATATCAAAGAGCGTCTGGATTTCAGTTGCGCGCTGTTCGATGGGGGAGGAGCCCTGATTGCCAATGCGCCGCATATGCCCGTGCACCTGGGCTCGATGAGCGAGTCGATTCGCACCGTCATCGACCGCAATCCGCAAATGCGCAGCGGCGATGTATATGTATTGAACGACCCCTACCATGGCGGGACGCATCTCCCGGACATTACCGTGGTGACGCCGGTTTATCTGGATGCCGCCGATTCGGCTCCCAGTTTCTTCGTGGCCTCGCGCGGTCATCATGCCGATATAGGCGGCACTACGCCGGGCTCGATGCCGCCGTTCTCCGCGTGCATCGACGAAGAGGGCGTGCTGATCGACAACTTCAAGCTGGTGGCGGGCGGAATCCTGCGCGAGGATGCCATGCGCGAGTTGCTCAGCCGCGGTACCCACCCCTCGCGCAACCCGACGCTAAATCTGGCTGATATGCGCGCGCAAATCGCCGCCAACGCCAAAGGCAGCTCGGAGCTCAAGGCGCTGGTCGCGCAATACGGCGTGGGCACGGTGCGTGCCTACATGCAGCACGTGCAGGATAACGCGGAAGAGTCCGTCCGCCGCGTCATCACCTCTCTCAGGGACGGCCATTTCAGCTTGCCGCTCGACAATGGCTCGCACATCGAGGTCACCATGCGCGTCGATGCGGCCAACCGCAGTGCACGCATTGACTTCAGCGGCACGAGCGCGCAACTCCGCGACAATTTCAACGCACCACGCGCCGTGACGACGGCCGCAGTGCTGTATGTGTTCCGCACGCTGGTCAATGATGACATTCCGCTGAACGCAGGCTGCCTCAAGCCTCTGCAGATCATTCTGCCGGAGGCCTGCATGCTGAATCCGCAACCGCCCGCGGCGGTGGTGGCCGGCAATGTGGAGACCTCCATGTGCGTGACCAACGCGCTGTATGGGGCGCTCGGCGTGATGGCCGCGGGATGCTGCACCATGAGCAACTTCACCTTCGGCAACGGCCAGTATCAGTACTATGAAACCATTGCCGGGGGTTCCGGCGCCGGACCCGAATTCTGCGGCACCAGCGTGGTCCAAACGCATATGACCAATTCCCGGCTGACGGATCCTGAGGTGTTGGAATTCAGATTCCCGGTGCGCCTCGACTCATTCGAGATCCGTTCAGGCTCCGGCGGCCGCGGACGTTGGTGGGGCGGTGACGGAGGCGTGCGGCGCGTTCGATTCTTGCAGCCCATGACGGCATCCATCTTGAGCAACGGGCGAAAAGTGGGCGCATTCGGCATGGCGGGTGGCGCGGCGGGGGCTGTCGGCGAAAACTCCGTTGAACGTGCCGACGGCCGGCTTGAAAAATTGGCGCATATCGGCCAAATCGAGGTGCAGGTAAACGATGTTATGGTGATCTGCACGCCGGGCGGCGGCGGATATGGAGATGAGAGTCAATAAAACACTTTATGTTGTATTTATATATCATTGATATTTATATAAATATGTACGTATCTGGGCGAGTGTAACCACAGCGAACTTAAAGTAATTTCTAGTTTCATTCAGACAGTGTGCGCAGAGGCTGAAGATGGCTGAGATTGAAATTGTCGAAGTCGGTCCGCGAGATGGACTGCAAAACGAAGCGGTGCTGTTCAACACCGCGCAAAAGCTTTCGATGATCAACCGCGCCATCGAGGCGGGTGTGCGCCGCATCGAGGCAGCCAGTTTTGTCAGTCCCAAGCTGGTGCCGCAGATGGCTGACGCCGACGCCATATCCGCGGGGCTGATTCGCCGCGATGACGTGATCTATATCGGTTTGGTGTTGAACAAGCGCGGCGCGCTGCGTGCCATCGAGGCTGGACTCAATGAGCTGGGCGCGGTGTGCGCGGCTTCGGACGGATTTGCGCTTCGCAACCAGGGCCAAACCTCCGATGAATCGTTGGCCATGTGCTGCGAGGTCGTGCGTCTGGCCCGGCAAGAGGGACGGCGGGCGCAAATCACCATCTCCACCGCTTTCGGCTGCCCCTTCGACGGCGAAGTGGATCCGCAGCGTGTCGTCGACATGGCCAAGGTCGCGGCGGCGGCAGGCCCGGTTGAGGTCGCGATTGCTGACACCATCGGCGTCGCCGCGCCGCGCGATGTTGCGGATCTGGTGACCCGGGTTAAGGCAGCCATTGCACCGCTGCCGGTACGGGTGCATTTTCATAACACGCGAAATACCGGTTTGGCCAATGTCTGGGCGGCGGTGACGGCGGGTGCCAGAACGGTGGATGCGTCCCTGGGCGGCCTCGGTGGCTGCCCATTCGCGCCGCGCGCCACCGGCAACGTCCCCACCGAGGACGTGGTCTATATGCTGGAGCGATCGGGCTATCGTACCGGACTCAATCTCGATCGCGTGATCGAGGCGGCGGGCTGGCTGTCCCAAAACATGGGACGCGAACTACCCGGCATGGTGAGCAAAGCGGGAAATTTCCCCGGCACGCTGGCGCGCGGAGCTACGACGCGTTCAGGCAGCGCTTGAATCGATCATCCACACGGTGCGCATACCAGTCGGTGGTCAAGCTGCGCTTGATCTTGGGGCCTCCGAGCTTGATTCGCGGCACGAGGGCCCGCGCGAGCTTCACCCCGGAGCGCTGCTCAGCCATGGCGAACACGCGCTGATATAGCGGGGTCGCTTCAAAGCCCTTGGCCCGCCCTTCGGCCAACGCGTTGTGAATGGCGCCGTTGCTCATTTTCAATCGGACCGCCAAGGTGCGCACCGCCAGTTCCGTGGCGCCGGGATTATTCGGGTCGCTGTCGTGCGGCAGGAGTGCGCCATCGGCGATCAGTGCGATCCCCGAAGCCGCGCTGACGGCATTCTGAAAAGCAGCGTTACGGCTCGCGTACTGTCCGGCATTGAAATCGGCGAACCGGTACAGGTATTTGTCGTATGGCGCGCGATAGTCCAAAAGATGTGCAACGCCAAAATACACGCTGCCGCGGCGCGTAAATAATTCATCCGCGATGCTCGACTCGACCGGATACGGATAGGGCGCCGCCGAAGAGAACTGCTCGGCAAAGGCCACATTGACCTGCATGGGTCCCCGGGTCCGGATCGGATTGCGCTCCGCAAACAGCGTCTTGCCCAAGGGTACGGAAGCGATGAGGTCCTCATACGCATCGCTCAGGTCTTTTTCCGTTCGGGCAGCGTCGATTCGCTCGCCGTAGGTCCGGCCATCGGATGATTTCAGCTGCAGCACGCCGTTCACGATCAGGAGCGGCACGTGGGCCCGTGCTGCGCGGCTCTCGATTTCCTTTCTGGCGATGGCGCCGAGACCCGGTACCACGGGGTCGACGCGAAAACCCGACTCCTGTTCGATCACGGCGGCTACCGCGCAAATGTTTTCCTGCGTTGGGGTGACCGTCAACGCCGTGAACGCGACGTATATATCGGCGGTCCATCCCGCCTTGTCAGACACGTTGCGGGGCAGCGATTGTTCAATCTGGGATTTCGCGTCGGCGGTGTTCAGGACGGGCGTGGGGGCCGGCTTCTCGCCGGCACAGCCGCCGAGCAGCAGAAAAATACCCAACACCCGATCGACAGCTCTGTTTTGATGCATTGCGAGCTTCAAGGTATATCAGTCCGAGCGCATGGCACTGATGTGATCCTGAGCGTAACCTTTGAGCGGGTCATTGATAACTCCAACATTGAAGCTCGAATTCAAGGAGACAAACCATGGCGATCGACGAATCAAGGCTCAATGAATTTCTCGGCAAGGCGGTCAGCGATTTGGGTGCCGCGCTCAGCGCCACTCTGGTGCTGGTCGGCGATCGATTGGGACTTTACAAGGAACTGGCGCAAGGCGCAGTCACCTCCGCCGAACTTGCGAAGCGCACGGGTACCAATGAGCGCTATGTGCGCGAGTGGCTGGGCAACCAGGGCGCCAGCGGCTACGTTCAATACGACGCCGCGAGCGGCAAATGGTCCATGACTCCCGAGCAGGCCCTGTGCTTGGCCGACCCAAATGGGCCCGTTGACGTGCCCGGCGCATACAACATAGTCGAAGCCACCTTTCATGCGCTCGGACGGACGCTCGAGAACTTCAAGAGCGGCAAAGGGATGGAATGGGGCGAGCATCATCCCTGCCTTTTCCACGGCACTGAGCGATTCTTTCGCGCCGGATACAACGCGAATTTGGTGACCTCGTGGCTGCCTGCGCTCGAGGGGGTTGTGGACAAGCTCAAGCGCGGAGCGCGCGTTGCGGACGTGGGATGCGGGCACGGCGCCAGCACCGTGCTGATGGCCAAGACCTATCCCAAGTCAACGTTTGTGGGCTACGACTATCACGGCGAATCCATCCGCGTCGCGCGCGAGCGGGCCGCCGCGGCCGGAATCGCGAATGCGCAATTTGAGGTGAGCGACGCGGTCAGCTACGCAGGCAAGGACTTCGATGTCATCGCCTTTTTTGATTGTCTGCACGACATGGGCGATCCGGTCGGCGTTGCACGGCACGCGCGCCAGGCTCTCAAGCCCGACGGCACGGCGATGATCGTGGAGCCCTTCGCGAACGACAAGGTGCAGGACAACCTGAATCCCGTCGGGCGGGTGATGTACGGGGCGTCCTCGCAAATATGCGTACCCGTATCCCTCGCGCGAAAAGGACCGGCGCTCGGTGCTCAAGCGGGCGAGGCACGCCTGCGGGAAGTCGTGGTCGGCGGCGGCGGCTTCGGCCGATTTCGGCGCGCGACCGAGACGCCGTTCAATATCGTTCTGGAGGCGCGGCCCTAAGGCGCGGTGTCAAACGGCGGATCCACGACGATGAGATCCGCCAGATAATCGGCTTCGTTGGCTCGGGAGCGCGCTTCCTCGGCCCCGAGCGGCGAAGCCGCACCCCGGGTGGTTCGCCAAAGTTCAGCGCGTCGCTTGCAGAGTATGCGACACCGAGTGCGCTCCTCAGCCACATGTTTTGCGGCAAATTGCGCAATTGCCTCGGCAAACTTTGGCCGCATGGCCGGCGGCACGGCGCGCAACTGCAGCTCCAATTCGTGTGCGACGATGTCGGGCGTGATTGACCGCATGCATGCCTCCGTTTACAGCACCCGGCGCCGCCATAAGAGCACTCCCAGCAGCGCGCACCAGCAAAACCAGGCCGCGAACAGAGATCTTTGAATGAGCCCATAAACGGGTTTCATTTCCGCCCACAGGGCGCCATGCCGATCGAGCGAACTCAAGTTGAGTGCGATGCTGATCCATATCAGCGCAAACATGATCCACGAGAAGGCGACGAGAGCTCTTGCCTTGGGGTCACGCCGCCAGGTCAGCGCGAACACCAGCGGCGCCTGGTAGCCGATGAGTTCGGACTCACCAAAAACATTGTGCAGCGGATGTGGAAACGCAAATATCCCCACGCCCGCGGCGGATAGCGCCATCATTGCGATGAAGTAAGCAGGCAGCCGCCTGTGGCCGGCCCGCCTTGATTCCGCGGCAACGCCGGCGGCGAAAACCAGCAAGCAGACTGCGACACCGCACAGCATGATGGTGAAGGGGGCTCTCACCGGAGAACCCATCTCGCCGATCTCGCTCACCGTCTGGCGAATCTGGCTGTAGCCGGGAACCCAGAGCGCCAAGCCGATTATCCCCAGGGTCAAGATTGCGGCGGCCAGAGGTCCAAACAACAGGCGATGATCGCGAACTCCCATGAAAGGTGCGGTGGGTGATGGCATTCAACGAGGTTGCATTCTGACCGCGCCGTCGAGACGGATGGTCTCGCCGTTCAGCATGACGTTTTCGAGAATTTGCACCACCAACGCGGCAAATTCATCGGGCTCGCCCAGTCGCGGCGGGAAGGGCGTTTGCTTGCCGAGGGAATCCTGCGCTTCCTGCGGCAGCCCCTTCATCATGGGCGTCGCGAAAAGGCCCGGTGCCACGGTCATGACGCGAATTCCGCTCGACGCCAATTCCCGTGCCATCGGCAGCGTCATGCCAACGATGCCGCCTTTGGACGCGGAGTAGGCGATCTGCCCGATCTGTCCGTCGAACGCGGCAACCGACGCCGTCATCACAATGACACCGCGCTCGCCCTGTGCGTTGGGCGAATTTCCCTGCATGGCGACGGCAGCGGCTTTGGCAACCAGCACAGTGCCGAGCAAATTGATTTCGATCATCTTGCGAAAGGAACTTCCCGCCATCGGGCCATTTCTGCCGACCAGCCGGCCGGGGGTGGCAATTCCCGCGCAATTGATCGCCGCGTTGATGCTGCCCATCGCGGCTTTTGCCTGGGTGACAGCGGCGTCGACCGCCGTTTCATCGCTGACATCGACGGCAAAAAAGGCCGCGCTACGCCCTAGCGCCGCGGCGGCAGCGCTGCCTTGCGGAACGCTGAGATCGAAAATCGCCACTCTGCCGCCGGCCTGCACGATTCGATTCGCAACCGCTCGTCCGAGCCCGGAGGCTCCGCCGGTGACAATGGCATTCACTTCCTTCAATTGCATGAAAACTCCTTACGGGTAGGCCTTAGGCTGCGTCGCACCGGCCCTCGGATCATAGAACATTGCCTCGGCGGATGCGTCGGTGAGAGCATAGGCGACAGCCTTAGGCCTTGGGAGCCGCGATGAGTACCTTAAGCGTTCCCGGCGATGCAGCGCCTCTGATATTGGAGCAGCGCCGGGGCGGCATGGCGTTCCTCACACTCAACCGTCCGGCGCAGTACAACGCGCTATCGGAGGAGATGCTGGCGGCGCTGCATGCCACGCTTGAGGCGCTTGCCGTTGATGCGGCGATACGCGTCGTGGTATTGGGCGGCGCCGGCAAGGCATTCTGCGCGGGCCACGATCTCAAACAGATGAAGGCCAACCCGAGCTTGGAGTATTACCGGCGCCTGTTTGACGATTGCAGCCGGCTGATGATGCGGATCCAAACGCTGCCGCAACCGGTGATTGCGCGCGTTCATGGCACAGCCACCGCCGCGGGATGCCAATTGGTGGCCATGTGCGACCTCGCGGTCGCGGCGGATGATGCGCGTTTTGCGGTTTCAGGCATCAACGTGGGCCTGTTCTGTGCCACGCCCTCGGTCGCGCTCTCACGCAACGTCGGGCGCAAGGCCGCATTTGAAATGCTGGTGACGGGCGAATTCATCGACGCGGCAACCGCTTTGCGGCATGGACTCATCAATCGTTGCGTGCCCGCCGATCGTCTCGATCAGGAGATCAATCGTCTGGCACTGACGATTGCAGCCAAGCCGCCATCGGTGATTGCAAAGGGCAAAGCGTTGTTCTACAGCCAGCTGGAAACGGGTGTCGCCTCCGCCTACCGGCTCGCCGGTGAGGCAATGGCGTGCAATATGACCGACGAGATTGCCCAGGAAGGCGTGGCAGCGTTCATCGAGAAGCGCAGCCCGAACTGGGGCCCTGATTGAGGCCGCCGGATGTTGCAAATTCGCGCAAGCCGGGCGAGGGATTTGGGCATTGTTTCAGTGCACAGCTTCTTTAAAATGGGGGTAATCCTATGAGCGCCGTTTCCATCGCCGCCAAGCCCAGCCCCTACCAGCCGACGAACAAGGTTCGATTCGTGACGGCGACCTCCCTGTTCGACGGCCACGATGCGTCAGTCAATATCATGCGCCGGGTGCTGCAGGCCTCGGGCGCCGAAGTCATCCATCTCGGCCATAACCGTTCGGTGCAGGAAATCGTCGCAGCGGCCTTGCAGGAGGACGTGCAGGCCGTCGCGATCACCTCCTATCAGGGTGGTCATGTTGAGTTTTTCAAATACATGTTGGATCTGCTGCGCGAGAGGGGCGGCGAGAACATCAAGGTGTTCGGCGGCGGCGGCGGCGTGATCGTGCCGGCCGAGATTCGCGAGCTGATGGCCTACGGCGTGACGCGCCTGTATTCGCCCGAGGACGGCGCCAAGCTGGGTCTGCAGGGCATGATCGACGATGTCCTGCGCACCAGCGACTACGATCTCAGTGCGCTCGCGCCCGCGGAGGGAGAGGCCCTGGAGGCGCTGCGTTCAGGCAATCGTCGGCAGCTGGCACGTATCATCACCGCGGTTGAAAATCGAACCTATCCCATGAAGGTCCGCCAGACTCTGCTGCAGGCCGCTGCCGGTATTAAAACACCGGTGCTCGGAATCACAGGAACGGGCGGAGCGGGCAAGTCCTCATTGACGGACGAACTCATCCTGCGCCTGCGATTGGATCAGGAAGATCGGCTGCGCATTGCGATCATATCGATCGATCCGTCGCGCAAGCGCACCGGCGGGGCGCTGCTGGGCGATCGCATTCGCATGAATGCGATCGAGTCCGATCAGATATTCATGCGCTCGCTTGCGACGCGCGACACCGGCACGGAAATCTCCGCGGCGTTGCCGGAGGTGCTGGCCGTATGCAAGATCAGCGGCTTCGATCTGATCGTGGTGGAAACATCGGGCATAGGCCAGGGCGAGTCCGCCATCGTTCCGCTGGTCGACGCGTCGGTGTATGTCATGACCCCCGAATTTGGTGCCGCCTCGCAGTTGGAAAAAATCGACATGCTCGATTTTGCCGACTTCGTCGCCATCAACAAGTTTGACCGCAAGGGATCGGAAGACGCGCTGCGCGATGTGCGCAAGCAATACCAGCGCAACCGCCAGCTGTTCACGCAGCCCACCGAATCGATGCCGGTTTACGGCACCATGGCCTCGCGATTCAACGACGACGGCGTGACCGCGCTGTACCAGGCCATCCTGCCGCGCTTGCAGGAGAGGGGCCTGAAATTGAGCCCCGGCAAGCTGCCGCCGATCGCGGTCAAGGCATCTTCTCGCGGGCGCGCCATCGTCCCCCCGGAACGCGTGCGCTACCTGGCGGAGATTTCCGCGACGTTGCGCGAATTCCACCAATCCATCGCGCGCCAATCGCGCATCGCCCGCGAAAGGCAGTCACTCAAAGTATCCAAAGCCTTGTTCACGGCGTCCGGCCGTGCAGTTCAAGGATTCGACGAGTTGCTTGCCGCGAAAGATGCCGAGCTCAGCCCGGCTTCCGCCAAGCTGCTGGAGCAATGGCCGAAGACCGTGGAACTCTATGGCCAACCCGAGTATGTCGTGAAAATCCGCGACAAGGAGATTCGCACCAAGCTCACCTACGATTCGCTCTCAGGCACAAATATCCGCAAGGTGTCTCTGCCGCGTTTCGAGGACGACGGCGAAATCTTGCGCTTCCTCCTGAAGGAAAATGTTCCAGGCTCCTTTCCCTACGCGGCCGGCGTATTCGCTTTCAAGCGCGAAGGCGAGGACCCGACGCGCATGTTTGCCGGCGAAGGCGATGCGTTCCGCACCAACCAGCGGTTCAAACGCGTATCCGAAGGCATGCCGGCGCACCGGCTGTCGACCGCATTTGATTCGGTGACGCTGTACGGCTGGGATCCGGATCTGCGGCCCGACATCTACGGCAAGGTGGGCAATTCCGGCGTGTCGATCGCGACGCTCGATGACATGAAAGTGCTGTACTCGGGTTTCGACCTGTGCGCGCCGACGACCTCCGTATCGATGACCATCAATGGACCGGCCCCGATGATATTGGCCATGTTCATGAACACCGCCATCGACCAGCAATTGGAAAAGTTTCAGCGCGAGAACGGCCGCGATCCGACCGCCGATGAACAGCAGAAGATCAAAGCCTGGACCCTGTCGACCGTGCGCGGCACGGTGCAGGCGGACATCTTGAAGGAAGATCAGGGACAGAATACCTGCATCTTCTCAACCGAATTTGCGCTGAAAATGATGGGCGACATGCAGGAGTATTTCGTGCACCACAGTGTGCAGAATTTCTACTCCGTGTCGATATCCGGCTATCACATCGCCGAGGCCGGCGCGAATCCCATATCGCAGCTGGCGTTCACGCTCGCCAATGGCTTCACCTTCGTCGAGTCCTATCTGGCGCGCGGCATGCACATCGATGATTTCGCGCCCAACCTGTCGTTCTTCTTCTCCAACGGCATGGATCCGGAATACTCGGTGATCGGCCGGGTCGCGCGCCGCATTTGGGCGGTGGCGATGCGCAACAAGTACGGCGCGAACGAGCGCAGCCAGAAGCTGAAGTACCACGTGCAGACCTCCGGCCGCTCATTGCACGCGCAGGAAATGGCGTTCAACGACATACGCACCACGCTGCAGGCGCTGTGCGCGATCTACGACAACTGCAACAGCCTGCACACGAACGCCTACGACGAGGCGATCACCACGCCCACGGAGGAGAGCGTGCGGCGCGCCATGGCCATTCAGCTGATCATCAACCGCGAATGGGGACTCGCGAAGAATGAGAATCCGAATCAGGGCAGCTTCATCATCGATGAGCTCACGGATTTGGTCGAAGCAGCCGTGCTCAAGGAATTCGACGCCATCTCCGACCGCGGCGGTGTGCTCGGCGCCATGGAAACCGGCTATCAACGCGGAAAAATCCAGGAAGAATCCTTGTTCTACGAGCGCAAAAAGCACGACGGCTCCTATCCCATCATCGGCGTCAACACGTTCCGCAATCCGAACAGCGAGGCGGCGCATGCGACGATCGAGCTGGCGCGCTCCACCGAAGCGGAGAAGCAGTCGCAGCTCAAACGCCTGGCGCAGTTTCATGAGCACCATGCGAGCCAGGCCGAGTTGCAGCTCGAGCGCCTGCGCCGCACCGTGATTGAGAACGGCAATACCTTCGAGGTGCTGATGGATGCCGTGCGCCACTGCTCCTTGGGCCAGATCACGCACACTCTGTTCGACGTCGGCGGCCGCTACCGCCGCAACATGTAGGATCGTATGGCCGAATATCAGGCGCCGATTGCCGACATGAAGTTCGTGCTGCGTGAGTTGGTTGACACGGAACTGCTGGCGCGCCTGCCAGGCTTCTCTGAGATGACGCCCGATGTGGCGGACGCCGTGCTCGACGAGGCCGCGAAATTCGCGGGCGCGGTGCTCTCGCCGCTCAACCGCAGCGGCGATTTGGAGGGCGTGCGCTGGCAGGACGGGCAGGTACTGACCGCCGGCGGTTGGAAGCAAGCCTATGAACGCTTCGCGGCGGACGGCTGGAACGCGCTGTCCTGTCCGCTGGAATTCGGGGGCCAGAATCTGCCCCGCGCGCTGTCGGCGCTGATCGAAGAGATGTGGAACGGCGCCAACGTCGCGTTTGCGCTATGTCCGATGCTGACCCGCGGCGCGATCGATGCGCTCGAGCTGCGCGGCACGGAGGCACAGCGGGAACTGTACCTGCCGAGGATGGTCAGCGGGGAGTGGACCGGGACGATGAACCTGACCGAGCCCCAGGCAGGTTCCGATCTATCAGCGGTACGTACGCGGGCGGTTCCGACGGGGGATGGCCGCTACCTCCTCACAGGGCAGAAGATTTTCATCACCTACGGCGAGCACGATCTCACCGGCAATATTGTGCACATGGTGTTGGCGCGCGTGGCGGGTGCTCCGGACGGCGTGAAGGGTACGTCGCTGTTTCTGGTACCGAAGTTCTTGGTGAATGCCGATGGCTCCCTGGGAGCGCGCAACGATGTGCACTGCTTGTCGGTCGAGCACAAGCTCGGTATCCACGCGAGTCCCACTTGCGTGCTGGCGTTCGGACAGAACGGCGGCGCGCTCGGAGAACTCATCGGCGAGGAAAACCGCGGCCTGGAATACATGTTCATCATGATGAACGCGGCCCGGTACTCGGTGGGCATCGAAGGCGTCGGTCTTTCCGAGCGCGCCTACCAAACGGCCCTGGCCTACGCACGCGAGCGCATCCAAGGCACCGAGGCCGGCCTGCGCGGCGGCCCGCGCGTGGCGATTCTCCGCCATCCGGACGTGCGGCGCATGCTGATGCTCATGAAATCGCAAACCGAAGCCATGCGCGCACTCGCTGGCGTGGTGGCGGTCTCGTTGGATGCGGCGCGTCTGCATCCCAGCGCCGAGGAGCGTGAGCGCCATCAAGCCATCGCCGATCTGATGATTCCCGTCATCAAGGGCTGGTGCACCGAGAATTCCGTTGATATTGCGTCCGTAGGAATACAGGTGCATGGAGGCGTGGGATTCATCGAGGAGACCGGTGCCGCACAATTTCTGCGCGATGCGCGCATCACGCCGATCTATGAGGGCACCACCGCCATTCAGGCGAATGACCTGATCGGCCGCAAGCTCGCCCGCGACAGCGGTCAAGCCGCGCAGTTGATCGTGGCGGAGATGCGCACATTGGCGCGGGCGCTCAGCGCGGACCTCAGCTTATCCGGTTTGGCGGCGGCCTTCTCCGCGGCCGTCGATGCTCTGGAACAGGCAATCGGCTATGTCGTCGCGAATTACGCCAGCGACATTCGCGCGGTTTCCGTGGGCGCGGTGCCGATGCTCAAATTGTTCGGAATCGTGGCCGGCGGCTGGCAGTTGCTGCGCTCGGCCCTGATATCGCAACAGCGGCTGACGGCGGCCGATTCGAGCTCAGGCGATGCCGGGTTCTACGAGGCCAAGATTTTGACCGCGCGCTTCTACGCGGACTATGTGCTGTCCCAGTCATCCGGGCTGGCGCACGGCATCTTGCACGGCGCGGCCGGCGCTCTTGCCGAAGGCGCGCTCTAAGGCGGACATGGACGGTCGTTATCCGCGGCGCATAGTTTGTCTGACCGAAGAGCCCACCGAAGTTCTGTACGCGCTTGGTCTGGAAGAGCGGATCGTGGGCATCTCGGGCTTCACGGTGCGCCCGGCGCGTGCGCGCCGCGAGAAACCGCGGGTATCGGCCTTCATCAGCGCCAAGCTCGATCGCATTCTGGCGCTCAAGCCGGATTTCGTCATCGGCTTTTCGGATATCCAGGCCGACATTGCGCAATCGCTGATCAAGAGCGGCATCGAGGTTTGGATCAGCAATCATCGCTCCATCGACGGCATTCTCGGCTACGTGCGGCGCCTTGGCGCACTGGTGGGTGCCGCCGAGCAGGCTGAAGACTACGCGCTCGGGCTCGAAGCGCATATCGAGGGCGTGCGCCAGGCAGCGGCGCTGTTGCCGCGTCGGCCGCGGGTCTATTTCGAGGAATGGGACGAGCCGCTCATCACCGGGATTCGCTGGGTGAGTGAGCTCATCGGGGTTGCCGGCGGCGATGATGTCTTTCCGGAGCGCGCGCTGTGCGCCCTCGGCAAGGACCGCATTCTCGGCGATGCGAGCGAGGTCGTACGGCGCGCTCCGGATGTCATTTTGGGATCCTGGTGCGGCAAGCGTTTCAGGCCGAATCAGGTGGCCGCCCGAGTGGGCTGGGATGCGGTACCGGCGGTGCGCGACGGAGAGCTGCACGAGATCAAATCACCCATCATTCTGCAACCGGGCCCTGCGGCATTGACCGACGGGCTGGATGCCATCCACCGGGTCTTGAGGCAATGGTCGACCCAGCATTGACGCCTAAGCCGGTGCCGTCGCCCTGCGTCGACATTTGCCGGCTCAACGCAGACGGACTGTGCATCGGATGCCGGCGCACGCTCGGCGAAATCTCCGAGTGGCCGCACGCCAGTGATGCGCGGCGCCTCGAAATCCTGCGCGAACTCAAGCTGCGGCGCGCTTAGGAGCCGGACAGGCGCCTAGACCTCGCGATCAGGATTCCGCAAAGAGGTAATCGCAGGTTATACGGTGATCGTCATCGAGAATCAGGAAGCCGACACCTGCCGAGACAACTTGAGTCGTGTCGCGACTCACCATGTCCCATCGAAACTTAACGACGCCTGGTAATGTCTGGATTCCTGTCGCCGGTCGAAACATATAGTTTTTCTGCAAGACACTGCGCTGATTTGACGCGGCCACGCGTTGCTCCAATGCCTCATGGCCCCGTGTGTCGTTGGCGCCCATCACGTGCCGCCCGTCGCTACGCCAGAGATTCCGCACTTCTTCCCCGCGTCGGGCCGGATCCGTTTCGTTCCAAACTTTGACGAAGCGTTGGACGAGTTCTTCAATGTGATTCATAGAAGTCCTCTGAAGGATAGTTCGCCAAACGCTGGGTGCCGGGCCACTGCTGCCTCATGGAGCGCCAATTCTTCGGCAATCGCTTTGGAGACATTCGGTCTTTTGAGAAGTCGCTCGTGATAAGCCTTGATCGCCGGCCATGCAGAAAGATCAATCCGTGTCGGTGGTGTGCAGTTCAGAAGGGAGCACAGGTAGGCATCAGCACTGCTGAATCGATCGAGGAGAAACTGCCGCTCCCTGAGCCGTTCGTCAAGGAAATCCAGGCTCGCAATGACGAAATCACGTGTGTGAGATCCTATGCCGCCCCGTGTTTTGTCAGGTACGAGCGGAAAAGAGACCGTCTCGTGCAGGTCGCTTCCAACAATCGACAACCATCGGTGCAGCCTGTCCAGATCGAGGCTGCTGACGGGACCGAAAGTCGCCGTATTCGCGGATGCGACGAGGTGCTGCAAAATGGCGGCATTGTTGCTCAAGAAGTACCCATCGTGCAGACGCAGCGCCGGAAGAAGTCCCAGCGGAAATATTTGAAGATAGTTCCTGCCATCCGGCAATTGCTTGGTGACAGGGTCCACTTCGATAAAATTTAAGTGAATGTCGGCCTCGTAGGACGCGATGCGGCAGGCCAAAGAGCAAGCCATCGGAGAGAAGAATAAATCCACAACGGTATCCTCCATCCTTGATTTGTGTAATGATCCGCATAAATATAGTGGTTGTCAACTATTTTAATGCGAGTCGGTACATAATGACGCCAACGCCAAAGAAACGCCCCCGTGGTCGGCCGCGGGAGTACGATGCCGACAAGGCTCTTGCGCGCGCGGCCGAGTGCTTCTGGAAGCACGGCTACGCTGGCACTTCGCTCGACCAGCTGGCGTCGGCTACCGGTATGAACCGACCGAGTCTTTACGCTGCCTTTGGCAACAAACACGATCTTTATCTCCAGACATTGGTGCGGTACCGCGACGGGATCCGAGATGCGGCCAGGGCGCTACTTGCGGATGAGCCGTCACTTCGTATTTACCTGGGGCGCTTCTACCGGGCCGCGCTAGATGTGTACTTCGCCGGCTCCGGGGGCGGGCGGGGCTGCTACTCCATTGGAACGGCCGCCACCGAGTCGGCGGTCGACGCGGCGGTACGCGCATTTCTCGCGGATAGCATTCAAAGCACCGATGCGTTTTTTGCCTCCCTCGTCCGAAAGGCAATCGACAAAAGCGAAATTCAGCCAAAGGCCGACCCGGAGGCGCTGGCGCGGGTATTGACCGCGACCCTGCATACCCTCGCGGTCCGCTCCAGAGCCGGACAGTCCCGTCGCGAGTTGGAGAGGCTTGCCGCGTCCGCTATCGAGATAGTGTGCGGGTAATCATTCGAGTTGCGGACCAATGCGGATCTTTAAAAATTCAATCAAGCAAGATTCGCTTGCAGCGGAGATTCGCACGCTTCAAGAGCGGCCAACGGATGAGCACCCGCCGCCCAGCGATCGCGGAAGAAGTCCTCGATCATCGAGTCGGTGACCTCCTCGATCCGGCTTGGCCGCCAGTGCGGCGCGCCGTCCTTGTCGATGAGCACGGCGCGCACCCCTTCGAGAAAGTCGCCTTGTTCGAAGCTGTGCGCGGCCATCCCGAGTTCCATCCTAAAACAGGCCGCGAGACTCATGGCGGCGGCGCGCCGCAGTTGGCTGAAAGTCACGCATACCATTGTTGGCGAGCGGCTGCGCATGATGTCGGCGGTTTGCCGGGCCCAGCCGGCGTACTCGGCGCGGGTTTCCGATTTAAGCGACGCCAAAATATCCAGGACCGTGGGCTTGGAAAAATGCGCGTCAATCGCCGCACGCAGGGCGGGCAGGGTGGGCGCGGAGACCCCCGCGCTCCGCGCTTGCATGAATCGGTGCAGATCCGCAAATCGATCATCGCGCCAGCGCAGGTCCGTCAGGTCCTCGGCAAGCGTCGCGATTGCGTCGGGCGCGAGGAATGCATCTGCCAACCCGCTATAGAGTGCGTCGGCTCCCCGGATTTGCACGCCGGTCAGGGCCAGGTATGTCCCAAGCTGGCCGGGAAGGCGGGAGAGGAAGTAACTGGCACCCACGTCGGGGAAGAATCCGATCGCGACCTCCGGCATTGCCATCTGCGTGCGCTCGCCGACGACGCGAAACGTTGAGCCTTGGGCGATGCCCATTCCGCCGCCCAGGGTGATGCCGTCCATCAGGGCAACGTAGGGCTTAGGATAGGAATGCAGCCGGTAGTCGAGCGGATATTCCGCCACGAAAAACTCAGTGTGCAGGGATTGAGAGTTGTTGAAACTACGATACAGCGCTCGAATGTCGCCGCCGGCACAGAAAGCCTTGTCGCCCGCGCCCCTGATCAGGACGGCGTAGATGTCGGGATCGGCCGCGTACTGCGCGAACAGCGTGCGCAGCCGCAGGATCATATCGAGCGACAGGGCGTTGAGCGCCTTGGGCCGGTTCAGGGTGATGAACGCAATATGATTGCGGACGTCGCTCAATACTTCCACGGCGCGTCGGTCTAGTCAGCGCCGGCGAACGCGATTTTCACTTCAGGCTGATCGTGGTGTTCACGCCCCCACCCGAACTGCTGTCGTCGAACCAGCGCGAAGTTACCGTCTTGGTCTGCGTGTAGAACTGCACCACCTGTTTGCCGTAGGGGCCAAGATCGCCGAGCTTCGAGCCGCGCGAGCCGGTAAAGCTGAAGAAAGGCACCGGAACCGGAATGGGCACGTTGATCCCCACCTGACCCACATCGATTTCGCTTTGAAATTTGCGCGCGATCGCGCCGCTTTGCGTAAATATCCCCGTGCCATTGCCGAAGGGATTGTTGTTGATCAGCGTGATCGCCTCATCCAAGCTGTTCACGCCGACGATCACCATCACCGGTCCGAATATCTCGGTGGTATAGATTTTCATTTCCGGGGTGACCGCGGAAAATATGGTGGGGCCGATGAAGTTTCCCTGTTCGTAACCGGGCACTTTGACGGCGCGGCCGTCCAATTCGAGCTTGGCGCCTTCCTTCACGCCGTCTTCCACCAGCCCGAGGATGCGCTGCTTCGCTTTCTTCGACACGACCGGACCCAAGTCGGTGTTCTTCTCGACACCGGCGTTCACCTTGAGGGTCCTGGCCTTGGCGACGATATCGGGTATCCACTTTTGAGCCTCGCCAACCAGGACGGTCACCGAAGTTGCCATGCATCGCTGTCCGGCGGCGCCGAAGGTGGCTCCGATCAGGGAATTGAGGGACTGTTCCTTATTCGCATCCGGCATGACAACCGCGTGATTCTTGGCGCCCATCATGCATTGCACGCGCTTCCCATGCTCGGAAGCCAGGCTGTAGACATGATTGCCCACGGCCGTTGATCCGACAAATGAGACCGCGGCGATATCGGGATGAGTGCAAATGCCGTCGACCACGCGCTTGCCGCCATGGACGATATTGAGGACGCCCGGCGGCACGCCGGCCTCGAGCGCGAGTTCGGCCAGCAGCATGGGCGTCAGCGGATCCTGCTCGGAGGGCTTGAGCACAAAGGTGTTGCCGCACACAATGGCCATGGGAAACATCCACAACGGGATCATGGCGGGGAAATTAAACGGTGTGATCCCCGCGCATACTCCGATGGGCTGGCGCAGTGTGTAAGTGTCCACGCCCCCGGCGACATTTTCGGCAAACTCCCCCAGCTGCAGGCTGCCGATCGAACAGGCGTGCTCGACCACTTCGAGACCGCGGAACACATCCCCTTCGGCATCGGCCAGGGTTTTGCCTTGCTCCGCGCTCAAGGTTTGCGCGATGCGGCTCATGTGTTCCCGCACCAGCGCTTGCAGCTTGAGCATGATGCGCGCGCGGGCCGCCAGCGGCGTGTTCTTCCAGGTCTTGAACGCCTGCTTTGCCGAAGCGACCGCGGCATGGAGTTCCTCGTCGCTCGCGAAGGGAACCTGCGCCAGGACCTCCTGCGTTGCCGGATTGACCACATCGTGCCATTCGCCGGATCGAGATTCGATGAACTTGCCGTCGAGCAGCATTTTGACGGTGGGCACCTGATTCGCGAGCAGTGCAGGATTGCTTGTCATGAAAGTGCCTCTTGATTGATGAAGCGCGCCATCCAAAGACGATGCCATAGTTTAGCCGATACGTGATCCCTCGAGTTGTCCGTATCGCGTAAACTAGTGCTGTGCAAAATTCGAACGCGGAACCGGGCACGATCGCCATTTGTTTTGTCGCCGCAGCGCTGCAGAGCGTCCGCGGCCGCGACTTGGACGCGGACGAGCTGCTGGCGAACGTAGGACTGTCTTCGAGTCTGCTGCAGGTGCCGCAGGCGCGCGTCTCGGCCAAACACTATGGCGCGCTTTGGCGCGCCATAGCAGCCGCCCTCGATGATGAATTCTTCGGCCAGGATTCAAGGCGCATGAAAGTCGGGAGTTTCGCGATGCTCTGCCATGCGGTCTTGAGCTGCAAGACCTTGGGTCAGGCACTGGAGCGCAGCCTGCGTTTCTATGCGCTGATCTTGGATGACATCTCGGGCAGCGCCGAGCGCGACGCGCAGGAGGCCCGGATCGTATTGCGTGACCGTGCAGCCGGCCCCAGTCATCGAGTCTTCGCGCATGAGCTCCTGCTGATGCTCCTTTACGGAGTGTCTTGTTGGCTGGTGGGCCGCCGAATACCCATTCTGCGCACCGAATTCAATTATCCGGAACCGGCGTACAGCGCCGAGTATCGGCTGATGTACTGCGCGGACCTGCGCTTCAACCGGCCGAACACCTTGCTGGCCTTCGAGGCGAGCTATCTTGATCTGCCCGTGGTGCAGAACGAACGGTCGGCCAAGGAGTTCTTGCGCTCGGCACCGGAGAACATCTTGTTGAAATATAAGAATGGCAGTAGCCTCACCGCCCGGGTACGGCGGCGGCTGCGCCAATTCCTGCCCGGTGCGGTTCCGGACTTCGAACACGTAGCGGACGAAATGGGCATGACGCCGGCGACCATGCGCCGCCGCTTGCACGATGAAGGCGAATCCTATCAATCGATCAAGGACAATTTGCGCAGAGATCTTGCGATCAGCTATCTAAGCCACTCGAAGCGCAGCGTCATGGATATCGCGTTGGAACTGGGTTTCTCGGAGCGCAGCGCATTTCATCGTGCGTTCAGGAAATGGACCGGCGCGTCGCCGGGAGAATTTCGCCGCACTTTGCAGACTTGAGTCAACGAATCGAGGATTTGGCAATGGACCTATCGGGAAAAGTTTTGGTGGTGACCGGCGCCGACGGCGCTCTCGGCCAGGCTGCGGCGGCGACCTTGAGCACCTACGGAGCGAAACTGGCGCTGCTTTCGCACGCCGGCACGTCGGCACGCAAGCCACCATCCGGTGCGCGGCAATATGGCGGCATTGACTTGACGCAGGAGCCGGCGGCGCGTTCGGCCATGCAACGAGTGGCCCAAGATGCGGGCGGCATCGACGGCTTGATCAACATCGCCGGCGGATTTCGCTGGGAAAAAATTGAAGGGGGCAGCATCGATAGTTGGGATGCCATGTACAAGCTCAATCTTAGAACGGCGGTCATCTCCTGTCAGGCCGCCCTGCCATACCTCACGCGATCAAGCCGTGGGCGCATCGTCAATGTCGGCGCCATGGGTGCCATCAAGGCTTCCACCGGCATGGGTCCTTACGCCGCATCCAAGGCAGCCGTCGCGCAATTGACCGAGGCCTTGGCCGATGAGCTGAAGGATCGCGGCATAACGGTGAATGCCATCCTGCCGAGCACGCTCGATACGCCAAAGAATCGTCAGGATATGCCGCAGGCGGATTTCAAGCGGTGGGTAACCCTGAACGAGGCAACCGAGGTCATCGCCTTTTTGCTCTCCGATCAAGCGAGCGCAGTCACCGGCGCGCTCATTCCGGTTGTGGGGCGCGTATGAATTCCCAGACGTCAGCCGGCGCGCGATTGCGGGCCGCGGTGGCGGACGAGCATCCCTTGCAGATGGTGGGTGCCATCAACGCTTACGCGGCGCGCATGGCGGCGGCCTGCGGCTTCAGGGCCCTGTACTTGGCGGGCAGCGGCGTGGCAGCGAATTCTCTCGGCATCCCGGATTTAGGGATAAGCACGATGGATGATGTGCTCATCGATATCCGCCGGATTACCGACGCCTGCCCCCTGCCGATGCTGGTGGATGCGGACACCGGTTGGGGCGGGGCATTCAACATTGCCCGCACCGTCAAGTCGTTCACCAAGTTCGGGGCCGGCGGCATGCACATCGAGGACCAGGTCCAGTCCAAGCGCTGCGGCCATCGGCCCGGCAAGGAGATCGTGTCCAAACAGGAAATGGTCGACCGCGTGAAAGCGGCGGTCGACGCCCGCACCGATGATCAGTTCGTCATCATGGCGCGCACCGATGCGCTGGCTGTCGAGGGAATGGAGCGGGCGCTGGACCGTGCGGTCGCCTGCGTCGAGGCGGGCGCCGACATGGTATTCCCCGAGGCCATCACGGAACTTGCGATGTATCGGCTCTTCAAGGAGGCGGTCAAAGTACCAATTCTGGCCAATATCACCGAGTTTGGCCAGACGCCCTTGTATACACGCGATGAACTGGCGACGGTCGGTGTCGATATCGTGCTGCACTGTTGTTCCGCCTATCGCGCGATGAACGCCGCGGCACTCAACACTTACCAGGCGATTCGCCGCGACGGCACACAGAAGAACGTACTGGGCACCATGCAAACGCGCGCCGATTTGTACAAGTATCTCGATTATTACGCCTACGAAGCCAAGTTGGACGAGTTATTCGCCGAAGGAAAGGAAAAGTGAGCAGCAACCTAGACGCCCCGGTCCCGGGCGCATTCAAACCGAAGAAATCCGTCGCCTTGTCCGGCGTCGTGGCGGGCAATACCGCCTTGTGCACGGTCGGCAGGACCGGCAATGACTTGCACTATCGCGGCTACGATATTCTCGATATCGCCACGCAATGCGAATTCGAAGAAATCGCGTACTTGCTGGTGCACGAAAAATTGCCGAACCAGCTGGAGCTGGCGGCCTACAAAGCGAAGCTGAAAGGGCTGCGTGCGCTGCCCGCTGCCGTGGCCACGGTGCTGGAACAGCTGCCGGCGACCAGTCATCCCATGGATGTGCTGCGCACCGGCGTCTCGGCGCTGGGCTGCAGCGTGCCTGAGGCCGACGCTCACAATGCTAAGGCCGCGCGCGACCTCGCGGATCGCCTGCTGGCATGCCTTGGATCGATGTTGTGCTACTGGTATCACTATTCAAAGAGCGGCCGCCGCATCGACGTGCAAACCGACGATGACTCCATTGGCGCGCACTTTTTGCACTTGCTCCATGGCCGCAAGCCGCCGGGCAGTTGGGTGCGCGCCATGCACACATCGTTGAACCTGTATGCCGAACATGAGTTCAACGCCTCGACTTTCACCGCCAGAGTCATCGCCGGCACCGGCTCGGATCTGTATTCCTGCATCACCGGTGCCATCGGTGCGCTGCGCGGGCCGAAGCACGGCGGTGCGAACGAGGTGGCCTTCGAGATCCAGAATCGTTATGCGACGCCTGCGGCCGCGGAAGCAGATATCACTAAGCGCGTCGCAAACAAGGAGGTCATCATCGGGTTTGGACATCCGGTCTACACGGTTTCGGATCCCCGCAATCAGGTGATCAAGGAGGTTGCGCGCGGCTTGGCGCGTGAAGCAAACGACATGCTGGGTTTCGAGGTGGCGGCGCGAATCGAAGCAGTCATGTGGGAAATCAAGAAAATGTTTCCCAATCTGGATTGGTTTTCAGCGGTCTCGTATCACCTGATGGGCGTTCCCACCGCCATGTTCACGCCATTGTTTGTCATCAGCCGCACATCCGGCTGGGCCGCGCATGTCATCGAGCAGCGCGAGGATGGAAAAATCATCCGTCCGAGCGCCAACTATACCGGCCCTGAAAACCTAACCTTTGTGCCACTGGCGGAGCGACCGTAAATTCATGTCCCACGATATCAAGTCCGCCGAGAGACCGGCTCCGGATGATGTTCTCACCGCCATCGCGGATTACGCGCTGAGTTACGAGATTGCCAGCGCGCTCGCCTACGAAACCGCCGCGTATTGCTTGATGGATACGCTCGCCTGCGGTTTTCAGGCACTGAAATATCCCGCGTGCACCAAGCTGATGGGTCCGGTTGTACCCGGCGCAACCCTTACGGGCGGCGCGCGAGTTCCGGGAACGGCGTACGAACTGGATCCGATCAACGCAGCGTTCAACATCGGTGCCATGATTCGATGGTTGGATTTCAACGACACGTGGCTGGCGGCCGAGTGGGGCCATCCTTCGGACAATCTAGGGGGAATCCTCGCCGTGGCCGACTATCTGTCGCGCTCCGGCAAGCGCGTCGCGGTGCGGGACGTTCTTACCGGCATGATCAAGGCGCATGAAGTCCAAGGCGTGCTCGCCTTGGAGAACAGCTTCAACCGCGTCGGATTGGATCATGTGCTGCTGGTGCGCGTCGCGTCGACCGCCGTCGTCACCGCCATGCTGGGCGGTACGCGCGAGCAGATCATCAACGCCGTGTCGAACGCTTGGGTCGACGGCGGTGCGCTGCGAACCTATCGTCATGCGCCCAACACCGGCTCTCGCAAGAGCTGGGCGGCGGGCGATGCGACCAGCCGCGCCGTGCGTCATGCGCTCTTTGCGCTCAAAGGCGAGATGGGGTATCCCTCGGCGCTGTCGGCCAAGACCTGGGGATTCCAAGACGTGCTGTTTAGGGGTAAGCCCATTGTCCTGCCTCAGCCGCTGGCGAGCTACGTTATGGAGAACGTGCTGTTCAAGATTTCCTACCCGGCGGAATTTCACGCGCAGACCGCCGTCGAAGCGGCGATGACGCTGCATCCGCAGATTGCATCAAGACTCGATCGGATCGACCGCGTGGTGATCGAGACCCAGGAACCGGGTGTGCGCATCATCGATAAGACCGGACCGCTCGCGAATCCCGCGGACCGGGATCACTGTATTCAGTACATGGTGGCCATTCCACTGTTGTTTGGCAGGCTGGAAGCCTCCGATTACGAGGATCAGGTGGCGGCTGATCCGCGCGTTGACGCCCTGCGCGCAAAGATGCAGGTCAGGGAAAACGCCGCCTTCACCAAGGACTATTACGATCCGGATAAACGCTATATCGGCAATGCGGTGCAGGTGTTCTTCCAGGACGGGTCGGCCAGTGAGCGCGTGGCGGTGGACTATCCGATCGGACATCGCAAGCGACGCGCCGAGGGCATGCCCGTGCTTGTCAGGAAATTCGAGAGCAGCGTCGCCGCTCACTTCCAACCCAAGCAGACCGAGTCCATTAAAGCAATGTTTGCGGATCGGAAGACTTTGCTGGCGATGCCGGTCAGCGACTTTGGCGAAGCTGGTGACTGCGGGCTAAAAAAATACTTGTCCGCGCGAACGCATTATGACGCATAAGGCTTGGCCTCGAGGCGGCAAGCCTGGATAGTGACGCCCGATGAAGGACTCGAGCCGCTCGCGGCCGATCAATGACTGGGTGAGTCAACAACTACAGGGGACTGCGCCGAGGCCGCCGGCCTGGGGCTCGGATCGGCGCGAGCGAACCGATCGGCGGAATCGCGCGTTCTGGTCGGTTGTGTATGGCAGTTTCAATCCGCGCCGCAGACGGCCCGCGCGGCGGCTGAACGACTCCCGTTTTCACCCGATCGATTGGTATTCCGCGCGCCTGCTGGCGGTGTCCATCGGCATCTTGTTGTTTAGTGCAGCGGACGCGTTCCTCACGTCCATCCTGCTTCTGCACGGGGCTGACGAAATCAATCCCTTCATGGCGGTACTGGTGTACCGCAGCGTGGCCGCGTTCGCGGCCTTCAAAATGGCCATGACCGGCACCGGCCTCCTGGTCATGGTATTTCTCGCCCGCTATCGATTCATGCGCGTGATTCGGGTCGAGTTGGTGATGTACGCGGTGCTGATGGTCTATGCCTGGCTTATCGGCTACGAGATTTTGATGCTGAAAGGGTCGGGCAACATGCTGGACTTGTAAAACCCAGGGACCGCCGTCACATTCCATATTGTGCCGCCTTCGGCTAGACTAGACCGCAATCTTAGACTCGTCTTATCCCCCTTATCGTATTGATGTAATTGAGGTTTTTCGTAAACCGCTGCGCTCATGAGTCAATCACTTGCCGACCAATTAGCCACCACGGCGCTGTCTGGCGGAAACGCCGATTTCATTGAAGCCCTCTACGAACAGTTCCTGCGGGACCCGGGCAGCCTGGAGCCGGCCTGGGTTAGCTACTTCAAGGGCTTGCAGGGCAGCGGTGTCGAGATCGCGCATGGTCCAATTCGCGAGCGTTTATTGGCCCGCGCCGAGCGTCCCCCCGCCGCCGCGGCAGCGCAGGGTGCGCCGTCTGACGGAGCCAGTGCCAAGCAGGGCGCGGTGTCGCGCCTCATTCAGGTCTACGCCAACCGGGGTCACCTGATCGCCAATTTGGATCCTTTGGGTCTATCGCAGCGGGCCAAACCCTACATTCTCGACTTGCAATATTTTGGGCTGTCAGAGGCGGACCTCGATACGGAATTTTTTACCGGCAGCCGCAATCACGCGATCCCGGAGCGCACCTCGCTCAAAAATATTCTCCGCGACTTGAGGTTCATCTACACCGACACCATCGGCGCGGAATTTGCCCACGTGTCGGATACCGAAGAGCGCTTGTGGCTGCAAGACAGTTTCCAGGTCGGCAGGATGCAACACCGCTTCAGCGTCGATGAGAAGAAGAACATTCTGTGGCAGTTGACCGCTGCCGAGGGCTTGGAGCGCTATCTGCACACCAAGTACGTCGGACAGAAGCGCTTCTCGCTGGAAGGCGGTGACAGTTTGATTCCCTTGCTCGACGATCTCGTACAGCACGGCGGCAAAGACGGTGTCGAGGAGACCATCATCGGCATGGCCCATCGCGGCCGGCTCAATGTGCTGGTTAACCTGCTGGGCAAGTCGCCGAAAGATCTCTTCAGCGAATTCGAGGGCCAGTACGACCTCGCGAAGTTGCGCGGCTCCGGTGATGTCAAGTATCACAAGGGATTTTCCGCTGACCTGAAAACCGGCTCGGGCAATGTGCACGTCGCGCTCGCCTTCAACCCCTCGCATTTGGAGGTCGTGAACCCCGTCGTGGAAGGATCGGCGCGCGCGCGCCAGGAACGGCGCGGCGACGCACTCGGCGACAAGGTGCTGCCGGTGCAGATTCACGGGGACGCGGCATTTGCCGGGCAGGGCGTGATCATGGAAACCTTGCAGCTGTCGCAAGCGCGCGGCTTTTATACCGGCGGCACCGTTCATCTCATCATTAACAATCAGATCGGCTTCACGACCAGCGATCCGCGCGATGCGCGCTCGACTTTGTATTGCTCCGATGTCGCGAAGATGATCGAGGCTCCGATACTGCACGTGAATGCCGATGATCCGGAGGCGGTGTGCTTCGTTACGCGCTTCGCGCTCGACTACCGCATGAAATTCCACAAGGATGTGGTCATCGACCTGGTCTGCTATCGCAGGCATGGACACAACGAAGCCGACGAGCCTGCCGCCACGCAGCCGCTCATGTACCAGATCATCCGCAAGAAACCCACCGCGCGGCAGCTGTACGCAGAGAAGCTCGCTGCGCAGGGGATCTTAAGCGCGGCGGAAGCCGCCGCCATGATGGAGCAATACCGCTCGGGGTTGGATGAGGGCAAGCCCCAGGCGCGAGCTGCCTTGGGGTTGATCGGGAATCGCTACACGGTGGATTGGAGCGAGTACCTGGGCGCTGATTGGGAGCCGGTGAAAACCGGCGTGGACTTGGGCCGCTTGCGGGTTCTGGGGAAGGCGATTACGACTTACCCCACGGATTGGAATTTACATCCCCGAGTGCTCGCCATCATGCAGGCCCGCGAAAAGATGGTGAACGGCGATCTGGCCTTGGATTGGGGCTGCGCCGAGAATCTTGCCTACGCAAGCTTGGTGCAGGAAGGCTATCCCATCCGCCTCACCGGACAAGACAGCGGCAGGGGTACGTTTTTTCATCGCCACGCCGTGTTGCACGACCAGACCACGGGGCGATCGTACGTGCCGCTGCAGCACATCGCCACGAATCAGCCAAAATTCACGGTGACCGATTCGGTGTTGTCCGAAGAGGCCGTCATGGGATTCGAATACGGCTTCTCGACCACCGAACCACGCTGCCTGACCATCTGGGAAGGCCAGTTCGGCGATTTCAGCAATGGTGCGCAGGTCATCATCGATCAGTTCATCAGTTCGGGAGAAGCCAAGTGGGGCCGCGTGTCCGGCATCACCTTGTTTCTGCCGCATGGCTATGAGGGCCAGGGGCCGGAGCACTCCTCGGCGCGCCTCGAACGGTTTTTGCAGCTCTGCGCCGAGTTCAACATGCAGGTTTGCGTCCCCTCGACGCCGGCGCAGATGTTCCACATGCTGCGCAGGCAGATGCTGCGCCCATTGCGCAAGCCGCTCATCATCATGACGCCCAAGAGCTTGCTGCGTCATCCCTTGTCCGTGTCGCGTCTGGAGGAACTGTCCGGCAACGGCTTCCAAACCGTGATCGATGAGATCGACGACGTCCGGCCCTCCGAGGTAAAGCGCATCGTGTTCTGCAGCGGCAAGGTTTATTTCGACTTGCTGAAATCGCGGCGCGAGTCGAAGGCCGAGAGCGTGGCAATCGTGCGAATAGAGCAGCTGTATCCATTCCCGTCGGAGGAATACGAGGCGATTTTGCACAAGTATTCGAACGCGCGCGAGATCGTCTGGTGTCAGGAAGAGCCGCAGAATCAGGGAAGCTGGTATCAAATCCGGCATCGCCTGCAGTCGAAACTCGGCGAGAATCACGAGCTGTTGTATGCCGGGCGCGCCGGAGCCGCCGCGCCCGCGACCGGCATCGCGGCGCTGCACGAGCAGCAGCAAAAGAACTTGGTCACCGCGGCGCTGCAGGGCGTGCCGCCGGAAGAGACTTCCCGACAAACCATACGCATCCCGGCCGCTCAAACTAGGACAGGCTAATGACAATTGAAGTTCGCGTGCCGCAGCTGCCGGAATCGGTGGCTGACGCCACGCTGGTCTCGTGGCATAAGAAGCCTGGCGACGCCGTCGTGCGGGATGAAAATCTGGTCGATTTGGAAACCGACAAGGTTGTGCTCGAAGTACCTGCGCCCGTGGCCGGTGTCCTGAAGGAAATAAAATTGACCGACGGCACCACGGTGACGAGCGGTCAGGTCCTGGCCGTCATCGAGGAGGGAGCGGCTGCGATCCCCGGAGCCAGCGCGCCGGCAATCATGGCGGCCTCCAGCGGCGCGACCACTGCGGCAACGGACAGCGTTGCAGCAAAAGACAGTGTCGCCGCAAAAGACAGTGCCGCCAAACAGACCGCGAAGCCCGAATCGGCCGGCGGCAAACTCAGTCCCGCCGCCAAGCGGGTCGCGGAAGAAAACAAGGTGGACCCGAAGACCGTCGCCGGATCGGGCCGCGATGGCCGTGTTTCGAAGTCCGATGTCGTCAACTATCTGTCCACGAAGGAGGCCGCGGCGCCAAGTTCCGCGGCGGCCGCGCCGAGCCCGCAGCCGAAGGCGCCGGCGCAGTTCGTGCCCGCGCCGAGTGCGCGTGGAAGTCGGGCTGAGCAACGAGTTCCCATGACCCGTCTGCGCGCGCGCATCGCGGAACGCATGGTGCAGGCGCAGGCGACCCAGGCGCTGCTGACCTCGTTCAATGAAGTCGACTTGAGAGCCGTCAACGAATTGCGTGCGCGTTACAAGGATCAATTCGAGAAACAATACTCGGTGAAGCTCGGCTTCATGTCGTTCTTCGCCAAGGCGTGCGTCGAAGCGCTGAAGAAATTCCCGGCGGTGAATGCCTCCGTGGACGGCAATGACATCGTTTATCACGAATTTTTTGATATCGGCGTGGCCGTGTCGACCGACCGCGGATTGATCGTGCCGGTGTTGCGCGACGCCGATCAATTGACTTTTGCGGACATCGAAAAGTCGATCGCGAACTTCGCCGCGCGCGCCCGCGCCGGCACCATCACCATCGAAGAACTCACCGGCGGCACCTTTACCATCACCAATGGCGGGGTCTTCGGCTCGCTGTTGTCGACGCCCATTGTTAATTCGCCGCAAAGCGCCATATTGGGAATGCATAAGGTTCAGGATCGGCCGGTGGTAATTGAAGGTCAGGTCGTGGTGCGGCCGATGATGTACATCGCGCTGACCTATGATCATCGCATCATCGACGGCCGTGAAGCGGTGCAGTTCTTGGTGACAGTGAAACAATGTCTGGAGGATCCGGCGCGCATGGTGCTGCATATATGAGTGACGCTTACGATGTGATTGTCATCGGCGCGGGACCCGCGGGTTATCCGGCCGCGATCCGGGCCGGGCAAAATAAATTGAAGGTGGCCTGCGTGGATGAATGGCAGAACACCGATGGCACCTATGCCTTTGGCGGTACCTGCCTGAATGCGGGCTGCATTCCTTCCAAGGCGTTGCTGGAATCCTCTGAGCTCTTCCAGCGCGCCAAGGATGAGTTCGCAACGCACGGCATCAAATTTGGTGAGCTCACTCTCGACCTGGGTGCAATGCAAAAGCGCCGCGCTGCCGTGGTCAAAACCATGACCAACGGCATCAACGCCTTGTTCAAGGCCAACGGCGTGGTCGGCATCCAAGGACATGGCCGGCTGTTGGCGGGAAACAAAGTGGCGGTCAAAGCGGCGGATGGCAGCGAGAAAACCGTCGAGGCCAAGAATGTAATCCTTGCCTCCGGTTCGACGCCCATCAGATTGAGATCCGTGCCGCATGACGGCAAGTACATCGTCGATTCCTGGAACGCACTGGAATTCGACGCGGTGCCTGCGCGCCTCGGCGTCATCGGCGCCGGTGTCATCGGCCTGGAACTCGGCAGCGTGTGGCGCCGGCTGGGCAGTCAAGTCGTTGTACTCGAAGCGCTGGAACAGTTTCTGCCGATGGTGGACCAAACGATCGCGAAGGAAGCGCAGCGGCACTTCAAAAAGCAAGGCATCGACATCAAATTGGGCGCCAAAGTCGCGAGCGCAGCGGTTTCCGGCAATGCCGTGGACGTCGTCTACAGCGACGCTTCGGGCGAGCATACCGTTCAAGTCGACAAGCTCATCGTCGCAGTAGGGCGCCGGCCCTTCACCGAAGGATTGCTGGCCGAAGGCACCGGTGTGCAGCTCGATGAGCGAGGCTTCATCAAAGTCGATGAGCACTGCCGCACGAGCGTGCCCAATGTGTGGGCGATCGGCGATGTGGTGCGCGGTCCCATGCTCGCGCACAAAGGCAAGGAGGAGGGGACGATGGTTGCCGATCTGATCGCCGGCCACTATGGCGAAGTCAATTACAAGGTCATTCCCAACGTGATTTACACGGCGCCGGAAATTGCCTGGGTGGGGCAGACCGAGGAGCAGGTCAAGGCCAGCGGCCGGCCCTATAAAACCGGCACATTCCCTTTCGCCGCCAGCGGCCGTGCGCGCGCGATGGAGGCCGGCGCCGGCATGGCAAAGATCGTTTCCGCCAAGGATGACGATGAGGTGCTCGGTATCCATGTGATCGGTCCGATGGCCGGTGAGTTGATTGCCGAAGCGGTCCTCGCGATGGAATATTCCGCGAGCACCGAGGACATTCAGCGCACCATTCATGCGCATCCGACTTTGTCTGAAGCGATTCACGAGGCGGCGCTGGCCGTCGACAAAAAGGCAATCGACGCGCTGAATCGCTAGGCGACAAGCTGAATTGTTGGCGATGCATTGAATCGCCGGCGTGTAGTTTTTAGCCAACATTCATGCGGCTGCCGGCGCTGCGCGCACGAGTGTGAGCAAAATCTCATTTGACTATATGCGGAACGCGCCTCGCTGCGTGACGCAGTTCACACCCGCCTGACTCACCCGCGACATACCTTGCTATCGCTGCGAACGGCGTCGCCGGTCCGAGACGTTCGGTTTGCACGACACTGGGCTTTAGGTGGGTAAAAATGCTACTGGGCCATCGATTGCTTCTCCTTGGAGCCTTGTCGCTGCCGGTTCTAAGCGCCTGCGGTTCGAGCTCTCATGGCAGCGACAGCGGTACGATTTCGCCGACCGGCATCGGCGGAACGATGCCCACCGCACCGGTCACACCGCCGAAAGCGGCGCCGGGCGGCGGCGGCGTCACCGGCTCCGACAATAGGGTTTCTGCAACGGCGTCCGTCGGCGCCGTCAGCGTGGCCGTCGGCACCAGCCAGACGATCAGCGTTACCTTCACCTCCACCGATGGCCTGCCGATTTCAGGATTCTCGGTGTATGGCAGTCTGGGCACGCTGCCGGCGGACTGGAGCGCGCCGAGCAGTCTCACCTGCGCGACTGTCGGTCCGGGCAACGGTTGTGTGCTGACGCTCACCTATGCTCCGGCCGCGATCGAAACGGGCACCCTCACCCTCGACTGCGTCTACGTCGACAACGCGGGACTGCCGAGAACCCCGGGTCCCTGTCTGACCCTCAGCTATGCGGCGACCGCAACGAACAATGTCGTCGCATCCGTTTCGCCCACGGGCGAAGTCGACGCGGCGATCGGCGGCAGCAAGCAGTCCCTCGAGGTCACGTTCACGACCGATGACGGCAATGCAGCGACGGGGCTGAGCGTGACGGGTCTGGGTGCACTACCTTCAGGATGGAGCACCACTGCCGCCGGATTGTCTTGCGCCGTGGTGAGCACCGGTAGCGGCTGCCAGCTGCCGCTGACCTTTTCGCCGACCGCGGCCGTGAATGGCACGTTGACTCTGAACTACAGTTACGTCGATGGAACCGGTGCCTCGCGCAGCGGCGCGCTCAATATCCCTTACGCCACGACGTCCAACGGAACCGTGATTGCCAACATCTCGCCAACCGGTCAGGTCAACGCGGCGCAGATGGGTGGCCAGCAGTCCGTAGCCGTCACTTTTACGACGGACAATGGCACGAGCGCCGCGGGGTTGAGCCTGCTGACGGGCCTCGCGAAGTTGCCGCCAGGCTGGAGCAGCCCGGCGACTACCTTCACCTGCACCAGCGTCGGCAGCGGCAATGGTTGTCAACTGCAGCTCAAGTACGCGCCGACGGCCCTGAGCTCCGGTACCTTGAGCCTGCGTTACGGATATAACGACGCGAGCGGAATGCCCAATTTCGGCGTGGTGAATATTCCCTACGCCGCGACCACCAACGACAATGTCGTCGGCACCGCGGCGCCTTCTGGTCAGCTCACCGCGATGCTGGGCTCGCCGGGCCTGCCCGTGACGGTCACCTTCACCACCGACGACAGCCGCCTCGCGACCGCGTTGCAGCTGACGAGCAGCCTGACTGCGTTGCCCGCTGGATGGAGCAGTGCCGCCGGTGCATTCACGTGCGCTGTGCTGAGCACCGGCACCAGCTGCCAGCTCATGCTGAGCTATGCGCCCACCGGCGTGGATAACGGCACACTGAGTCTGGGCTTCGCGTACGTGAACAATGCCGGCGAGTCCAAGACAGGATCCGTTGCCATCCCCTATCAGACGACCACCAATGACAATGTGATTGCGACGGTCAATCCGACGTCGGTGGCGGCCATGACCGGCGGCAGCTATGTCGCAGCGGTCACATTCGACACCGACGACGGCAACTTCGCGAGTGCGCTGTCCGCGGACCTGTCGGCGCTGCCGCCCGGCTGGACTGCGCCGGTAAGCAGCTTGTCTTGCGCCAGCGTGAGCGTCGGCGCGACTTGCCAGGTAGCGCTGACCTATGCGCCGACGGCGGCCGCCAGCGGTACGCTGGCTTTTGGCTTCAGCTATGTAAACAGTGCGGGAGTCTCCAAGACCGGAACCGTCTCGATTCCTTACACGGCCGCGCCGTAGAGCACGTCCGCGCCATTTGGCTCAGCCGCGCCATATAGCTCAGCCCTTAGGTCCAGGCTTATTTTTTGCGCCTGGCGCTGATGATGTTCGGCAGCTGCGCGATGCGCGCCAGGACTTTCGATAGCTGCGGCAATCCTGAGATCGAAATGCCGATGCGCATATGTGCCACCTTGTCGCGCTTGTCCGTAACGGTGGTCATTCCTCGAATGCTGATTTTCTCGTCCGCCAGCGCCGCGCTGACATCGCGCACCAAGCCGCGGCGGTCAAAGGCTTGCACCTCGATATCGACCGGAAATTCGCCGCTGCCCATCTTGCCCCAATCGACGGCCAGCACGCGCGCGGGCGACTTTACCTTAAGCCGCGCCAAATTGGCGCACGCCTGACTGTGAATACTGACGCCGCGGCCCACCGTGATGTAGCCCACGATGGGTTCCGGCGGCACGGGTTTGCAGCAGCGCGCATAGGTGGACAAGAGATCCCCGATCCCTTGCACCTCGACCTCCGGTGCCCGGCTGCTGCCGATGCGCGCGCGCGAGGGTTCGGAATGCGGATCGCGCGTACGCAGCAAGCGCTGCAGGGCACCGGCGACCTGCGCACCGCTGATCTCGCCCAGCCCGAGCGCCTCATGCAGTGCCTCCGCCGTGTCCAGCTCCAGTTCGCGCAGCAGTTCGACCGTCGGCGGGCTCTTGACGCCGAGGCGCTGCAATTCCCGCTCGAGCATCGCGCGGCCCTCGACCTTGTTCTGCGACTCGTTCTGTTTGCGAAACCACGCCCGCACCTTGTTGCGATGGCGCGGGCTTGCCAGGAATCCTGATTGCGCGGAAAGCCAATCGCGCGAGGGCTGCGCGGTTTTGGCGGTGATGATCTCCACGGTTTCGCTGTTCTTCAGATGATAATCGAGGGGCACCATGCGTCCGTTGACCTTGGCGCCGCGGGTGCGATGCCCCAAATCTGTGTGAACCTGATAGGCAAAATCCAGCGGTGTGCCGCCAACCGGTACGTCAACGATTTCACCCTTGGGCGAGATCACATAAATGCGGTCTTGAAACAGATCCACGCGCACGCGATCGAGAAAATCGCGCCCCGGGCCGCCGCTTTCAGCGGGCGTCAGCAGCGAGCGCAGCTCGTTGATTTTACGTTCGTACGCCTGGTTGCCGCGGCCGCCTTCCTTGTAACGCCAGTGCGCTGCCACGCCGCGCTCGGAGTCGGCATGCATCTCATGCGTGCGAATCTGAATCTCGACCGGTTCGAGGCCGGGACCGACCACGGCGGTATGGATGGAGCGGTAGAGATTGTCCTTCGGCGTTGCAATGTAGTCGTCGAACTCGCCGGGAATGAATTGCCATAGCGAATGCACCACCCCCAGCGCCCCGTAGCAATCGGCAACACTGTTCACGAGCACTCGCGCCGCGCGAATGTCCATGAGCTGCTCGAAAGCAAGCTGTTTCGCCTGCATTTTTCGCCAGATGCTGAAGATGTGTTTGGGCCTCGCCTCGATCGCGGCGTCGATGCCGGCGGCACGCATGGCGTCCTGGAGCACCGTTTTCAATTCGTCGATATAGTGCTCGCGCTCGGAGCGGCGCGTTTTCAAGGCCGCGGCAATGTGCTGGTATTGCTGCGGTTCGAGATAGCGAAAGGCCAGGTCTTCCAGTTCCCATTTGAGCTGCCACACCCCCAAGCGGTTGGCGAGCGGCGCATACACCTCGCGGGCCTCGACCGCGAGCTTGCGTTGCCGCGCCGCGCCCACGCCCTTGGCGGAGCGCATTCGTTGCAGCTGCTCCGCGAGCCGCACCACGACGAGGCGCACGTCGCCGATCACGGCCAGGAGCATCTTGCGCAGGGCTTCGGCTTGTGCCGCTTCGAGTCCACGCTCGGGAGTCCAGTCCGCCGGCAAGCCGAACTGCCCCAGCTGGCTCAATGCGCGGGCGAGGCGCAGCGGCTCCTCGCCGAAGCGCTTCACGGCGCCCTCCCGCTCAATGAAGCCGCCGTCGAGCAGCGGCTGAATCATCGCGGCAATGACGACCTCGTCGTCCGCGTCCAGAGCGCGCACAATTTCGGCCACATCCAAAGCGGCGCCGCGCACGGCCTCGCCGTCCGCCGGCAAATCGATCTCGCGCAAGGCCGCGATGGCGGCCTGCAATCGGCTGCTGGCCGTCCGAGTGGTTGCGGTGGTTTCCATGCTTTGGGTGGGTTTAGGCGCCTATTGCCGGTATCATACTAGGGCCATGCCAGTCTCCACGACGAATCAAATTGCGCGAGCTTGAGGTCGCAACCATCCGCGTGCTCGGGATCGATCCGGGCTCGCAGCGCACCGGGTTCGGTGTCTTGGATGCCACCGGCGCGCGCTTGAGATACGTGGCGAGCGGCGTGATACGCACCAGCCACGCCGATTTTGCGGCTCGGTTGTGCGAGATTTTCCGCTGCGTGCAAACCATTGTTGCGCAATATCAGCCGCAACAGATTGCCATCGAAAAGGTCTTTGTGAACCGCAATCCGGACAGCGCCTTGAAATTGGGGCAGGCGCGCGGGGCGGCCATATGCGGTACGGCGGATGCCAACGCAGAGGTATTCGAATACGCCACGCGCCAGATCAAGCAGGCGGTGGTGGGCTCGGGCAATGCCGAAAAGGCTCAGGTGCAGCTGATGATGCGAACCCTGCTCAAGCTCGACGGGCCGGTGGCGGTGGATGCCGCCGATGCGCTGGCGGCAGCCGTATGCCACGCACTGCGCGCACGGGCGGTCCTGAAGCTGGCGGGATTGGGCGGATGATCGGCTTTCTCAAGGGCCGGCTGGCAATGAAGCAGCCGCCAACGCTGATGCTGGATGTTAACGGCGTGGGCTACGAGTTGGAAGCACCGATGTCGACGTTTTACGGGCTGCCATCCACGGGGGAGCTGGTGGCGCTGTTCACCCATTTGGTGGTGCGCGAGGATGCGCACATTCTGTTTGGATTCGGCACCGACGGCGAACGGCGCTTGTTTCGCGGGCTGCTGAAAGTGTCGGGGGTGGGTCCGAAGATCGCGCTCGGCGTGCTGTCGGGTGCCAGCGTGGAGGACTTTTTGCGCATCGTCGAGGCCGAAGACGTCGCAATGTTGACGCGAATTCCCGGCATCGGCAGAAAGACCGCGGAGCGCATCATCATCGAGATGCGCGACAGCGTACAGAAGCTCTCGCCCACGCTCGCCGTGGGCAACGCGCTGAACCCGGGCGCCGCACCATCGGCGCAAAGCGAGGCGTTCAGCGCACTGATCGCCCTGGGTTACAAGCCGCCGGAGGTCACACGGCTCTTGAAGTCGGCCGATGAACCCGGCTTGTCGACAACCGAAATCATTCGGCGCGCCCTCAAATCCGCGGTGAAAGCTTAAAATCGCGTATGGGCATCGAACAGGATCGGATTATTGCCGGCACGGGCGGCCGCGACGACGAGATGGTCGATCGGGCGGTGCGGCCGAAGACCCTCGCGGACTATGTCGGACAGCCGAACGTCAAAACGCAAATGGATATCTTCATCCAGGCGGCGCGCAAACGCGGTGAGGCCCTGGATCACGTGCTGATATTCGGGCCGCCCGGTCTCGGCAAGACCACGCTGGCTCACATCATCGCCAACGAGCTCAAGGTGAATCTGCGGCAGACCTCGGGTCCGGTGCTCGAGCGTGCCGGCGACTTGGCGGCACTGCTCACCAATCTTGAGCCTCGCGACGTGCTATTCGTCGACGAAATACACCGCTTGAGTCCGGTGGTCGAGGAAGTGCTGTACCCGGCCATGGAGGACTCGCAACTGGACCTGATGATCGGCGAAGGTCCGGGGGCGCGCTCGATCAAGCTGGATCTGCCGCCCTTTACCCTGGTGGGCGCAACCACGCGGGCCGGCTTATTGACATCGCCGCTACGCGATCGTTTCGGAATCGTGCAACGGCTCGAATTCTACAGCACCGAGGAATTGACCAAGATCGTGACCCGCAGCGCATCGATACTGCAGTTGCACTTGCAGCCGGATGGGGCCGATCGCATCGCGGAGAGATCGCGCGGCACGCCGCGCATTGCGAATCGGCTGCTGCGGCGGGTACGCGATTTTGCCGAGGTCAAGGCGGCCGGAATCATCAGCGGTGAGGTTGCGTTGGCGGCGCTCACGATGTTGGAGGTCGACCCGGAAGGCTTCGACATGCTCGATCGCAAGTTGCTGCTGACGGTGATTGAGAAGTTCGAAGGCGGACCGGTTGGTGTGGACAGCTTGGCGGCCGCGATGAGCGAGGAGCGCGGCACCATCGAAGATGTCATCGAGCCGTTTCTCATTCAGCAGGGGTTTTTGATGCGCACCGCGCGTGGCCGTGTCGCCACGCGTGCCGCCTATGCGCATTTCGGTCTCACCGCCCCGGCGCTCGAGCGTGATTCGAATCTGCCCTTGTTCCGGGACAGTCAATAGATGTCCTCCGCGCTGAGCTTTGCCGCATCGTTCGATGTTTACTGGGAAGATACCGATGCGGGCGGCGTGGTGTACTACGCCAACTATTTGAGATTCCTGGAGCGCTGCCGGACAGATTGGCTGCGGGCGCTGGGGGTGGACCAGCAGCAATTGCGCGCGGAGCGCAAATTACAGTTCGTCGTGGTAAATATTACCGTCGATTTCCTGCGCCCCGCGGTGCTGCATGATGAAATTCTCGTCACGGCTGCACTTAAACGTCTGGCGGGTGCCACAATACATTTCAGGCAAACGATAATGCGGGGCGATGAGCAGCTGATCGATGCCACCGTGCGCGTTGCCTGCCTCGATTCAGGCACGTTGAAGCCGCGTGCCATCCCCAAGGATCTTTTCACGGAGTGGCGCAATGCCCAATGACTTGTCGGTTTGGAGCATGGTGCTGGATGCGAGCCCCATCGTGCAGGTGGTGGTGGCGCTGCTGGTGATCGCTTCGGTGACTTCCTGGGCAGTGATTCTGCGCAAGAGCCAGGTGATCGGACGCTCGCGACGCCAAGCAGAGAAGTTTGAAACGGCGTTTTGGTCCGGGGGCGATCTGGCGACTTTGTATCGCACCATCGAAACCAAGGGGCGCTCCGGCACCGGTTTACAGAGCATTTTTGAGTCCGGATTCGGCGAGTTCAGCCGCCTGCGTCAACAGGGGATACCGGCGGAGCAACTTCTGGACGGCGCGCGGCGTGCGATGCGCGTCGCGCAACTGCGCGAACTCGACCGCTTGGAGCAGAACCTGGCAATGCTGGCCACGGTCGGCTCGACCAGTCCCTACGTGGGCTTGTTCGGCACAGTCTGGGGCATCATGAGTGCCTTTCACGCGCTCGGCAATGTGCAACAGGCGACGCTGGCGGCGGTCGCGCCCGGCATTGCCGAGGCCCTGATCACCACGGCCGTCGGATTGTTCGCGGCCATCCCGGCCGTGATCGCCTACAACCGCCTCGCCGATCAGGTCAGCCGTTTGGAATTGCGCTTCGACACCTTCGTCGAGGAGTTTTCCACCATTTTGCAGCGCCACGGCTCAACGCGGGCGCCGGCGTAAACCATGCCGACGCCGCATCGTCGTCGACGGCTGATGGGCGAAATCAACGTCGTGCCCTACATCGACGTCATGCTCGTGCTGCTGATCATTTTCATGATCACGGCGCCCTTGCTCAAGGAAGGCGTCAAGGTCGACCTGCCCGATGCCGGCGCAAAGCCCATTGATGCGGATTTCCTGGCAAAGCACGAGCCGCTCATCTTGACCATCGATTCGCGCGGGCGGCTCTACATCAATTTTGGCCAGAATCAAGATCAAGCGGTGCCGGAGTCAACCGTCAGTTCGCGCACCGCCGCGCTCCTGCGCCGCGATCCGCAGACTCCGGTGCTGGTCAAGGCTGACACCACCGTCCCGTACGGCACGGTGGTGCGGGCCATGGTGCTGCTGCAGAAGGCAGGCGCTTCGAAGGTGGGTTTTCTCACCGATCCGGTACGCAACGCGCCCGCATCGCGCGCAACTTCCGAAGCCCCCAGCGGGGCGCGGTAGGAGCTGCCTCAAGTATGCCGGGATTTCTGCGTGAACACTCGTGGCCGATGGTTCTGTCCGTGGTGCTGCACGGATTGCTGGCGGCGGCGCTGTTGGCGACAACCTTGATTTCCATGAACAAGTCGCTGCCCAAGCTGCAGCCGATTCCCGTCGATGCCGTGGTGGTCGACTCGCAGGTGCTGCACGCCGCGCAACGTGCGCTCACCGAGCGGGCGGAACAAGCGGCGGCGCGCGTGCGTGCGGAAGCGGATGAGAGGGCGGCCGCGGAGGCCGCCGCTGCCAAGGCCGTCGCGGATGCGCAAATGGTCGCGGAACAGCAGAAGGCGGCGGACCAGGCCAAGGAGGCCGCGGCGGAGATTGCGCGCACGCGGCAAGCCGAGGCGACGGCAGCGCAGAAGGCCGCTGCCGCGAAGCATGCCGAGGAGCTCAAACGTGCCGAGGACGCGAAGCGGGCGGAGGATGCTAGACGCGCCGACGACGCCAAGCGCGCTGCGGAAGCCAAACAGGCGGACGATGCCAAGCACGCGGCGGATCTCAAGGCGAAGGCCGAACGCGAGGCGGAGCTGCGTCGACAGTTGGCCGATGAGGAACACGTGAGTGCCGTGGAGGCCAGCCCCGCGCGCGCGCAATATATTGCGAGACTCGCTGCCAGAATCCAGAATGCGTGGATCAAGCCGCCCTCGGCGCGTGCCGGGCTCGATTGCATTGTAAACATTACACAGCTTCCCGGCGGCGAGGTGACGAACGCTCGCGTCAGCCGGTGCAACGGCGACGCGGCGGCCAGCCAGTCGATCGAGAATGCGGTGTATCGTGCTTCTCCACTGCCTGCGCCGCCGGACCCGGCGCTGTTTGAGCGTAACCTTGTGATCCACTTTCATCCTGACGAATAGAGTTAACCAATGTACAAACAGCTGCCGCGCCTGGCTCTCATCGCCCTGACATTGGCGTGTCCTTGGGCGCACGCCGAGTTCGTCGTCGAGGTGACGAAAGGACAGACGGAGGCGATACCGCTGGCGGTCGTGCCGTTTGCTTCGGCGGAATTGACGGCGGCTTCGTTCGACGTTGCGCAATTGGTCAGCGATGATCTGGCGCGCAGTGGCCGCTTCAAGACCATGGATCGCAAGGACATGATCGAGCAGCCGCACGCCGGCGCGAATATCAGTTTCGATGACTGGCGCCGGCTCAACAACGACTACATTGTGGTGGGTTCCATGCAAGCCCTCGGCACGGATCGCTACAGCATCACGTACGAACTCTATAACGTGCTGACCAAGCAGCGCCTGCTCGGCTTTCAGATCAGCGCCAATCGGCCGGGGCTGCGATCAGCCGGCCATCAAATCGCCGACGCCGTGTTTGAAAAAATCCTCGGGATTCGCGGCGCATTCTCCACCCGCATTGCCTATGTCTCGGTACTCGGTCATCTGCCCGACAAGACCTATCAGCTCATCGTCGCGGATGCCGACGGCGAAAATCCCCGCGTCGTCATGCAGTCTCGCGAACCGCTGATGTCGCCGTCGTGGTCGCCCGATGGTTCGAGCCTGGCCTACGTGTCTTTCGAGCAGCGATTGCCATCCGTGTATGTGCAGACGCTCAAGAGCGGCGACCGCCGCATTGTGTCGGCGCATGCCGGCGTCAATCAGGCGCCGGCGTGGTCGCCGGACGGCCAGAAATTGGCGCTGGTGCTGTCCACACGCGACGGAAATCTGGACATTTACACGATGGATCTGACGACCCAGCAGCTCACCCGAATCACCGATGATCCCGGAATCGACACCGAGCCGCAGTGGTCCAAGGACGGTCAGAGCATCTACTTCACCTCCGATCGGGCAGGGGGGCCGCAGATTTACAAGGTGGGAATCAGACCGGGCGACAAGCCGCGACGCCTTACCTTTCAAGGCAGCTACAATGCACGCGCGCGCATTTCCCCCGATGAAACGCAGCTCGCATTTGTGACCCAGGAGGATGGGGGCTATCGAATAGCCACGCTGGATCTTCGTGGGCGCGGCGATGTCCAAGTGCTGACCAAGGGCCATTTTGATGTTTCACCGAGCTATGCGCCCAACGGGGCCGTGCTGATTTACGCGACTCGGGATAAGGGGCGGGGCGTACTGGCACTGGTCAGCGCGGATGGCCGGGTACAGCAGCGCCTGGTCTCGAGCGAAGGAGAACTTCAAGAGCCGGCATGGGCTCCCTTTTGAATTCAACAAACTAATACCCAAACAGAGCCATCGTCGGTACCCTTACAACCCATCGGAACACCACTCGGACCTCGGACGGAGAAACAAATGAAACGCATGTTATTGATCGCCTTGGCTCTTGCTGGAGCAGCGTTGCTGGCCGGTTGTCCCAAGAAGCACAATGTGAACGATGCACCCGTCGCGGGCACTCAGGTTCCGGACTCAAGCGGTAACGCCGAAGGCGCATCGACCTCGACCAATGCGCTGGGGGGCGATGCCAACAGCGCGTCGCGCGGCTATGCCGGCGAGGGCACGGGCCCGCTGGCGCGCAAAGTAATCTATTTCGATTTCGACAAGTCGGAGATCAAGCCGGAGTACGCGGAGATCGTCACCTTTACGGCGCACGCTCTGACGGCCAATTCGCGCTTGAAGCTGAAACTCGAAGGTAATACCGATAATCGAGGTACACGAGAGTACAACATCGGATTGGGCGAGCGCCGAGCTCAGGCGGTGCGCCGCGCCCTGATGCTCCAGGGCGTTGCCGAATCCCAGGTGTCGACCGTCAGTTTTGGGGCCGAGCGGCCCGCCGTCGAAGGCGAAGACGAAGCCGCCTGGGCGAAAAACCGGCGCGTGGAAGTGGTCTTTCTGCCGTGAATACTCGCGCGAGCTTCGGCCTGAGCGCGGTCTGCCTCGCCTGGGCATTGAGCGGCTGCGCATCGACACCGCCGGATGAAGATCCCGTGCAAATCAAGCTGAAGGATCTGGACACGCGCCTGGCGCGCATCGAGCGGGTGATGGCTAATCAAAGCTTGCTCGAGGTCTCAAATCAGCTGGAAGCCCTGCGCGGCGATGTGCGGGCCATGCACAACGATGTGGACCAATTGAACAACGCCCTGGATTCAGGCCGCAAACAACAAAGGGACATGTACGCCGATTTGGATCAGCGCCTGAAAAACCTCGAATCGCGGGGCGCTGGGGCGTCTTCGGCAAGCGCCGCACCGGCGGCGGGCGCTAGCGCTGCCGCTGCGGCAGGCACTCCCGCCGACTCCTCGAGCGGCGAGGACAAGGGCGCTTATCAGGCGGCGTTCAATCTGTTGAAGGATGGTCAATACGATCGGGCCATTGCTGCCTTTCAAAAATTTCTGGCCACTTATCCCGACAGCTCCTTGGCCGACAACGCCCAATACTGGCTGGGCGAGGCCTACTACGTGAACCGGTCCTTTCCGGAAGCGCAGTCGGCGTTTCAGCGCATGGTCGACAAGTATCCGCAATCTCGAAAACTCGCGGACGCGCTGCTGAAGATCGGCTATTGCCGCTACGAGTTGAAGCAATGGGAGTCGGCCAGGGCGGTGCTGGGTCAGGTGGTTGCCCGGTTCACCGACACCCCCGCGGCGCGCCTCGCCCAACAGCGGCTGGACAAAATGACGGCCGAGAAACATTGAGTGAGCAAGCAGTCAAAGCGGAGCGGCTGCGCATCAATGAAATCTTTCATTCGTTGCAAGGGGAGGCCGATTGTGTCGGCTTTCCCACGGTGTTCGTGCGGCTGACGGGATGCCCGCTGCGCTGCCGGTATTGCGACACGGAGTACGCCTTCCATTCGGGGGAATGGCTCGACCTCGAAGCAGTTCTCTCTAAGGTGCGCGAATTCGGGGCCGCGCATGTTTGCGTGACGGGCGGCGAGCCGCTGGCGCAACCGAATTGCCTGAAATTGCTCGAGCGCCTGTGCGACGCCGGCTTCAGCGTGTCGCTGGAAACCAGCGGCGCCTTGGATGTTTCTGCGGTGGATTCGCGCGTCTCCCGCGTGATCGATGTCAAAACGCCGGATTCCAACGAGGCACCGCGCAACCGAATTGAAAACTTCGCGCACCTGACGATGCGTGACCAGCTCAAATTCGTCATCTGTTCGCGCGCGGACTATGACTGGAGCAAAGATTTTTTGCGGACACATGGATTGACGGACCGCTGCCGCATTCTTTTTTCCCCGAGCTACACAGAGCAGTCGCCGACGCTGCTGGCCGATTGGATTCTGGCGGACCGTCTACCCGTGCGGTTTCAAATGCAGCTCCACAAGATTCTGTGGGGCGATGTGCCCGGCAAGTGATGCCGCGCGCCGTCGTGTTGCTGTCCGGCGGTCTCGATTCGGCTACCGTGCTCGCCATCGCATGCTCGAAGAATTACCAGAGTTACGCGCTGAGCGTCGACTACGGCCAGCGTCACCGTGCCGAACTGCATGCTGCGCAGCGAGTCGCGGCGGCACTGGGTGCCCATGAACACAGAATCATGCGCGTGGATCTGGCGGGGATCGGCGGCTCGGCGCTGACCGACGCCAGCGTCGCGGTGCCGGAGAGCCTGCAGCCGGGCATTCCGGCCACGTACGTTCCCGCGCGAAACACATTGTTCTTATCGTTGGCGCTCGGCTGGGCCGAGGTGCTCGGCGCAAACGAGATCTTCGTCGGCGTCAATGCCGTCGATTTTTCTGGATATCCGGATTGCCGTCCCGCATTCATTCAAGAGTTCGAAAAGCTGGCGCAAATTGCCACCAAGGCCGGCGTCGAGGGCGCGCGATTCAAGATTCACGCGCCGCTGATCGAGATGAGCAAGGCGGACATTATCCGGGCGGGCTTGAGGCTGGGTGTTGATTTCAGCGCAACGGTTTCCTGCTACCAGGCCGACGCCGATGGCAGGGCCTGCGCCCGGTGCGATTCCTGCAGGCTGCGAGCGGCCGGCTTTGCCGCGGCGAATACCGCTGATCCCACGCGATATCGCTGAGCCCGCGCGGGAAACCCAGGCACTTTTAAGGCTTAGCGGTGAACTAGCGGCGAAGTTCGGCTATGATGCGCGCCTGCAAATGGGACGGTAGCTCAGTTGGTAGAGCAAGGCCCTTTTAAGGCTTTGGTCCTGGGTTCGAGTCCCAGCCGTCCCACCATTCCCACTTTTCCAGCTACTTCCAGCGACGTCTGTGATTTCAGAGAAAAACTAATAAAAATAGCTAGTTAAGCGCGGTTTTATCGTCCGGTAACGTCCCGAGATTATCGTTGACAGCGCCTTGATGTAGGCTCCTGGAGCACGGGCTTTAACTCTCGGGTTGTGCCAACGGAGACAACCACGTGCCGTCGATGATTTCCGCTCGCGGGCGGAAGAGACGTACCGTGTAATTCCACCCTTGAGAGAGAAGTGTTATTGCATTTCGCCGGTGGAACGCATCGCCCGTACCGCCGTCGCGTGCGACGGATTTCGACCATGATGCAATAAACTAAGGTCTCCCTTGGTCCTCTAGCCATGCTCAATCGAACGAATGCGACGGGATGGTCGCGGATTTGGCCTGCACAGTTCGCTCTGGCGCGTTCGCTCGCCGACTTGTGGAACTCGCTGGCTCACAGACTGGCGTGGCCCTACGTGGAATTGATCATCCGCCTTTGGATCGCAAAACTCTTTTTCTTCTTCGGCATGCAGCAGCTCATGCATTGGGCGGCGGCCCTGAAGATTGTCGATGAGGAGAATCCCTTCCCGCTCCTCGCGCCGATAGTATCGGCGTACCTGAGCACGAGCGCCAATCTGCTTTGCGCGATACTGCTAGCGCTGGGGGCCATGACACGCTATGCGTCGCTGCCTCTGCTCATATTCGCGGTCATCACGCAAGTTCGCTTCGAGCCCTTCGACACGCAACTGTTTTGGATCGCGTTGTTTTGCTGGTATCTCATCCACGGCGCCGGTCCGATTTCGCTCGACCATTTGCTGCGTCGTGGCCTCGCAGACAGTGCGATTCCCCTCGTTCCACGCACGATTCGCTTCTCCCAATGGCTGAGGTCTTCGGGCACACCGTCGTACCTCACAATGTTGCGCCTATGGCTGGGCGCCGCGCTCATAGTCGCCGCCTCGGCGCACGCCCGGCTGTCCGTGGGCGCCAATGCAGAACGGTGGTTGCCTCTAGATGTCGCGATGCGTCTGCCGACGATGGTCGCGATGGTTGGCGGTGTTGCGTTGATGATTGGCGTTGGTACGCGATACGTTGCCTTGCTATTGCTGCTCGGTCTATTCGCGTTCTCGGTGGCCGATCCTCGGCTCAGCGATTCGATCTACCTGCTGATGCTCCTTGTGATTCTCACCGTACATGGGGGAGGCGTGCTGGCGATCGACGCCCTGGTGAGGCGGTGGCAGAGTCGCCTTTTTTCTATTCCGACTAGTAGCGAACTGCTCACGCTGAACTGGCCCCGAGTGGTGATCGTTGGTGCCGGTTTTGGCGGCCTGCGCTGCGCGCAAGCACTCAAGGGTTCCAAGGCGGCGGTCACTCTGGTCGACCGAAACAACTTTCATCTGTTTCAGCCGCTGCTTTATCAGGTCGCTACTGCGGCGCTGTCGCCCGGAGACATTGCGACGGCGACGCGGCAAATCTTCCGGGATGCCCCCGCTACGCGGCTGTTGTTAAGTACGGTCACCGGGATCGATACGGAGAAGCGCCTGGTGCTCACGGAACGCCGTGAAATTCCGTACGACTACCTGGTGCTTGCCACGGGCGCCACCCATAGCTACTTTGGAAAGGATGAGTGGGCACGCCACGCGCCGGGACTCAAACACGTTGAGGACGCTCTCGAAGTCCGCCGGCGGATTCTGACGGCCTTCGAGCGGGCCGAGGAGAGTGTGAATGAGTCTGAGAAAGCGGCGCTGTTGACCTTTGTGATCGTCGGTGGCGGCCCAACGGGCGTAGAGCTCGCAGGCGCCATCGCCGAATTAGCTCGCTTTGGGTTGGATCAAGACTTCAGAACCTTTGATCCAGCCAGTGCACGCATCATTCTGGTACAAGCAGGTGCGCGACTGCTACCGACTTTTCCCGAACGCCTGTCGGGTATTGCGCAACGCGCGTTGGAGAAGTTGGGCGTGCAAATCCGGCTTGCAAGTCGCGTGAATCATATCGATGAACGAGGCGTCGGGGTTGACGGTGAGCGGATTGACGCGCGCACGATCCTATGGGCAGCAGGCGTCACGGCATCGCCCGCCGCGCGATGGCTGAAGGTGCCGTCGGATCGGGCGGGTCGCATTGTCGTCAGCGAGGATCTACGCGTGCCCGGGTTCAGCAATGTATTTGCTGTCGGAGACACGGTGGCAAGCAACGCTTGGAATGGCCAGCCCGTTCCAGGGCTAGCTTCCGCCGCCAAACAGGGGGGCGCGTACGTCGCCAAGCAAATCCGGGCTCACATCGATGATCGAGCCCCCGTGCCGGCGTTCCGCTATCGACACCTCGGCAGTCTCGCCACTATCGGCCGCAAGGCTGCGGTGGCGGATTTTGGCTCTGTCAAACTGTGGGGGGCACCTGCCTGGTGGCTGTGGGGAGTGGTCCACATCGGTTTCATGCTGGGCATGAGAAATCGCATTGCTACTCTGCTTAACTGGTTCTGGTTGTACCTTAAATTTGGCGGCGGCATCCGCTTAATCACGGGCGATAGGTCGTAGAGTTCCACGCGAGTTATGAGAGCCGGCACGCCGGTGCAAAATGCAGTTCGAGAAGAGAGCTGATCCGGCGTATTCCAACTTCCGAGATTCTGGAGACAGTTATGCCAACCCTGCCCCTACTCGTCTTTGACGTGAATGAGACCTTGCTGGATTTAGAGGTGATGTCGCCGATCTTTCAGGACATTTTTCGCGAGAAATATGCGATGCGCGAATGGTTTGCAAACCTGATCCTGTATTCCGAGGCGCTCACTCTGGCGCAATCTTACGCACCTTTCACGGACATCGGCGCGGCGGTGATGAAAATGCTCGCCGATACTCGCGGCATCCAAATAACAGAGGCGGACAAGCGAGCACTGACGGATCAGTTCTCAACGATGCCTGCACATCCCGAGGTACCCGGCGCGCTCCGTCGCCTGCGTCAGGCGGGTTTTCGATTGTTTACATTGACCAACAACCTCGCTGAAGTGCAGGGTAGGCAATTGGCAAATGCGGGACTTGTCGACCTCTTTGAACGCCGATTCAGCGTCAATGAAGTCCGACAACATAAGCCCGCTCGTGAGGTCTATACATATGTCGAGAGGCAGCTACAAATCGGTCCGGAAAAACTCTTTCTAGTGGCGGCTCACACGTGGGACACGTTGGGCGCGGTTGCCGCGGGATGGGGTGCCGCCCTGATCAAAAGACCCGGGAACGACATTCTCGGTATAGGTCCGCAGCCCACCCTTGTTGGGGGCGATCTCCAGGATATCGCCGATCAACTCATTGCGCGGATTGTGCAATGAACCGTCTTCTCGATGCAGAAGGCGTAACCACTATTGCGTGAAGGAGTTTCCGTTGATCTCAGATACCCCCAAAAACGCCCCTTAGCGACGGTAGCGGATTGCACAAAGCTGCCGGGAATCGCGCGACTCTCAGGCGAGACGCTTGCCATTTGGAAGCGCGTAATTGGGGTCGACCGTACTGGGTGGGATTCAGTCTCTCTAAAGGTGTGCGATTGTGCCGCATACAGCGTGGTTCCCCGTCGGCTCTACTTCTCCGAGTTCTGCCAAAACTCGTAGCGGCCGCGATTCTCGTCGGGACGCGAAGTCGTGAGATGGTCGAGATGCAGCACGGGGTCGCCGTATGTATATTTGGGCCACTCAGGTAGTCGCTGACCGTTGCCATCAATCCCGTTGGGATCGCCTGTTCGTGCGAAGTTGGTCCAGTAACTCATCATCTGCTCGCTGAGCGCGTAATCTTCTGGACGCCACACGACTCCCGGCCGGGTATCGAGCGTGCCAAAAACATACTCGATGTCATCAGCATGAGAGGCTTGCGAAGCCCAATGAGACTGGGTGGGCGGCGCTCCGAGGTCGAATTTGTAGCGGTAGATGTTTTTGTTGCCGGTTTGCCGGTCGATCTCCATCCACTTCCAGGTCCCATAGGCGATGAACTGATCACCGCCAAAGTCGGCGGCCGAGCGCATCGCGACCTCATCGGTAGTCCCCGGATAGAGCTGCAGAAACTCATCCGCTTTGCCGGTATAGCGCTGCTTTGCCATGGCCTGCCACTTCTCTGCGGTCATGCCGGTGGATAACGAAGCATCTTCGTCTCGATTGAAGCCCGCCAGGAGCGGGACCTTGGCCTGCTCACCTGACTTGTAGGTTTCAAGAACCGACTTTGAAAGAAACGTACCGTCAATGACGGGTCTGAAGCGAAATCCGTTCTTCTTCGCCGTTACAGCCAGAATCTGTTCAGTAGACAGCGCGCGAAGTTCGTTGAGCGTGTTGGCGCCGGCTTCCTGGGTCCATGCGGCATTTTTGGCGCCAGCGGCGGCAAGACTGTCCATCGAAAGGGTTCCGGAATCTAGGGCGCCGCCGCTTTCGCCTATCGCGCGGTGAAAGAGACTTTGCGCGGACGGAGCGGCCATCAAAGTACTCACGGCAAAGGAACCGGCACTCTCGCCAAAAATCGTCACGCAATTAGGGTCGCCTCCGAATGCCGCAATGTTTTTCTTCACCCATTTCAGCGCTGCAACCATGTCCATCAGACCGTAATTGCCGCTCGCGCCGCGCTGCTCTGAAGCAAGCTCCGGCAATGCAAGAAACCCAAATACGCCGAGACGATAGTTGATGGTGACCAGAACAACGCCCTTGAGCGGAAGAAAATCCCCATTGTGACGCGGCTCGGAACTGGCGCCCCCGGAATATCCGCCGCCGTGAATCCAGAACATCACGGGCAGCTTGGCGTTGTGAGGTCTGCGCACGGGCGCATAGACATTCAACGTAAGGCAATCTTCTGAGCCTGAGTCCGCGGGAGTCGCACCGTATTGCGCGCAGCGGCGGCCATACTTCGTGGCGTCGAGCACGGAGTTCCAGCCGAAGCTCGGCCGTGGTGCTTGCCAACGCAGCTTGCCCACGGGCGGTGCGGCGTAGGGAATGCCTTGATACGCGCTGACCTTGCCGTCATTGATGAGTTTGCCATGGACTTTGCCGTCGGCAGTCTTGACGATCAGCGTTTCTGCTGGAGCGAGCGTACAGCAGGTCAAGGTGACTACTCCGAAGGCCGTGAGCAGAGAAATTTTACCAACCAGCTTAGTCTTCACAGTTAGCTCTCTCTTGGATTCTAAATTTTAGCGGCCGTCACCGCAGCGCGTACGTCGAGTTGGCGTCGACTATCCTGGCAGCGTCCGATGGCAGCCACGCGTTTCTGAGGACAGCATTTGGGCATCGAGACGGGCTACTGAAAGAAATAACGGTGAAGACGTATAGTTATCACGACGGTTTGATAGTCAGCCGTCTCAATCAATGTTTACTAATAAAATCAATATATTATGATAAATAATTATTATTTACATTAGATAATTGATCTGCTTCGAATGTATCTTCTAGAGTCCGTCCCTGACCCGATCCGGTCCTTTGTTTTTTCTGTTAGCGGACATTCAGAGAGGCAGAAACGGACCTTCGAGATCGTAGATGTTCCGCCTATAACGCTGCGCAGGAGCAGCGCGTCGAAGCAGTGATAGGTTAAATGCGCACGCCTTGACGCTGTGGTCGAACAGTGAGCACATTAATATCCGACTCCTTCCGGCGGGCCAAAAGCAAACGTCTCTTTGCCATCTGAAAATTCGCGAACCCAAATATCGCGCATTTCCTCGCCGCGGCCACGGATCGAAAATGAAATTGCCGGAAACTGCCGCGCGAGTTCAGAAAGAAGTTGGATCACCGCAAATGAGTTAAGTTTAAAGTTCGTTTGCTTTTTGGCGAGCAAGTTACAGATATCTTTTGCCACATCGAGATGGTATCGCCCAGCGGTCACCATAGATTCGATATCTGGCCGTATGCGCTCAACGTCAAATTCTTGTGTGTCGAGATACATGAAGTCCGAAAATGTCCACCAGCTCATTGGTTCTCCTTGGTATTTAACGCCGCGGCTCAGAGGCGACCGAGCGACTGCACGGAAGAAAGTCGCATACCGACGTCCCCAACCGCGATTGATTG
>Ga0210389_10000031_pt1 | contig 127811 bp, 109 predicted proteins | sample IncBWH28OmetaG_FD_160127 | JGI IMG/M metagenome (GOLD analysis project Ga0210389, IMG submission 160127) | Forest soil microbial communities from Barre Woods Harvard Forest LTER site, Petersham, Massachusetts, United States - Inc-BW-H-28-O ...
GTGCGCGTAGTCCACGTCAGCGGCATGGGCATCCTCCGCAAAGCCCTGCGGCAGGCGCTGCAACAACATCCGCACGTGGAGTCGGTTGCAGAGCCCCCACAGAATGAGGGCGGAGGCGGGGCGACCGTGTTGGAGTTGCGGGTGTGATCCCATCTCAAGCTATGTTGCTGAAACGGTTATATTTATGTTGCTTCCAATTGAAGGATGAAATTGGAGGATAATATATCAGACAATGAGGGGATATTCGTATGGCGACCTCAGCACGGATCACTCGACAAAAGATCTCGACCACGATTTCGTCCTCGACATTGGCTTATCTCGAACAGTTAATCCGTAATGGCCAAGCGCGAACGTTGGCTGAGGCCACTGACTTAGCAGTTGAGCGGTTGCTGATTTATGAAAACCGCGAGCGCCTCGCCAACGATACAGCGGCCTACTTCGAAAACATGACCGAAGAAGAAGCTGCAGAGGAACAGAAACTGGAAGCAGCTCTCTCCCAAAGTGCCGGGGGAATTAACTTTGACGAATAGTCCCTCTGCCGCGGCGAGGGGAGATATGGACCGCGAATCTAGGTAACCCGCCGATCCGTCACTGGGTGCTGATCGTTTCTCTCGATCAGAGAAATCTTAGCGATCGTAGGGACTCCGTGCTAATCGTTCCATTCAGTAGTATGGGACCGGCAGGAGCGACCGTAATCGAGGTGGCTGCGGGCGAAACCGGTTTGCCAGGGCCATCGTTCGTGAAAGGCCATTACATGCAAGTCCTCACCAAGCGGGCGCTGCTCAGCCAGGAAAGGCGGATTCTTTCCGGCACTCGCATGCGGGAAGCGGGCTGGTATTGTTCGCGGCCGCAGCCTCTGCTACGTGGGCCTATGAGAGAAACCTGCCTGTGACATTGATTTTCGCTGGGTTTGCGTTACTCACATTTTTTCTTGCTCGTGGAGATTCGATTGTGCTCAACCGCAATGGAATATCGGGAACTTCCACTTGGGGTCGAAGAGCAGCACTGGCATGGAGCGATGTCGTTTCGCTGGAATTCAACACTGGCGCCCGTACAACGATGGTGATCGGGAAGAATGGTGCGAGGGTTTGCCATTCCGGCTTTCATCTCGATCAGCCCCGCTTCGAGGAAGAGGTCAAACACCGAACAGGGTTACTGATGAAGGTCGTTCAGCCTGGGACCTGGAGACCGAAAGTGTCGTACCGGTGATGGTGCGGGCTTGTTTTTCCGACAAGATCAACTGGATATGTGAGTATTCCACAGGTTTTCCGCAGGCTGACGCAGCTGCCTGGTTCCCATCATGCGCGCTCTAGCGCACAATTCCAGGGGGAGGTGTCGAAGCTTTCCGAGGCCTCCAGTCATCAAGCCATCCATGCCCACTGAAGACTTCAAAGAAACAGTAAAGCAGCAGGCGGATATTGTCCGCGTCATCGGCGACTACATCAAGCTGAAGAAGGCTGGGGCGTCGAACTTTGCGGGGCTTTGTCCGTTTCACGGGGAGAAGACGCCGTCCTTTTCGGTGCACGCCACGCGGCAGTTTTATCACTGCTTTGGCTGCGGCGTGTCGGGTGACGTGTTCAGCTTCGTGCAGAAGATCGAGAACATCACCTTTCCTGAAGCCGTGCGGCTGGTGGCGCAGAAGCTGGGGATCCCGCTGCCCAAAGCCACCTATTCGAGTCCGGCAGAAGCGCGGGACGCTAAGCTGCGCGCACAATTGTACGACGTTCAAGAACGGGCCGCCGCGTTCTTTCAGGAATGTTTGAAGCGTCCCGAAGGAGCGCGGGCGCGAGAGTACTTGCTTGAGCGTGGACTTGAGCAGGAAACGATTGCCAACTTTCGCATCGGTTACGCCCCCGACTCGGGCTTCCTGCTGCGCGACCGCTTGATTGGAGAGTTCGGCGAGGAGGTGTTGCGGGAGAGTGGGCTATTTTCGTGGAAACAGGAAGATGGCGGGAGCAGTCGCCCTGGCAGCGAGCAGCAGATTCCCTTCGACAAGCTCAGGGCAGGCTCTCGCGGGCTTGCGCCTACTCGGAATGACAACGCTAGCGGGGGTGACCGTCCGCTCGACGCGGGAGGCTGGAAGCCGGGCGCCGCCGCCATGTACTCGAAATTCCGCAACCGCGTGATGTTTCCTATCGCCAACGACGTGGGAAAGATTATCGCTTTCACCGGACGAACGCTGGCCACCGACGAGAAGGCTGGTCCGAAGTATTTGAATTCGCCGGAGACCGCGATTTATTCCAAGGGTCGCGTCCTGTTCAATCTTGACCACGCGAAGGAAGCCGTCCGCAAGCTGGATTACGCCATTCTCGTCGAAGGCCAGATGGATTGCATTTCCGTGTATGCGTCCGGACTCCACAACGTGATCGCCAGTTCAGGCACCGCCTTTACCGAAATCCAGGCGAAACTCCTCGGGCGCTTCAGCAAGAACGCAGTAGTCAACTTCGATCCCGACACCGCCGGAGCCAAGGCGACTGAGCGCACTCTGGGCTTGCTGGTGGAAGAAGAATTTCAGATCAAAGTGCTCACCCTGGAGCAGGGCTTCGATCCAGATCTCTACATCCGCCGCAAGGGCAAGGATGCCTACGCCGAGGCGCTGCGAGGCTCGCAGAAATATTTTGACTACCTGATCGATCGGGCGCGAACTCATTTTCCCGTGCGCAGCCCCGAGGGCAAAAAAAATGCGGTGAACTTTCTGCTGCCGCACATTCAGCGTGTGCCCAGCCGGATCGTGCGCGATGAACTCGCCCAGGAAATGGCGCAAAAGTTGGGGATCGATTCGGCGGTCTTGCGGCAGGAATTACGCCATGTAGCCTCCGAGCGATCTGCCGCAAAAGTGAAAGCTCCCACAGAGCCGCAAGCTACCGATGCTGAGCGGATTCTTATCCGCGCCCTCGCTTCGGCGCGGCAGATGAAGCCTGGAGAGCACCTTTCGGCTCGCGATGGCGCCGAAGAAGATTTCGATCCCGCGCGCCAGGCTCATTACGCTCTTCAGAACGAAGCGCTGCATCGCGGCCTCGCCACAGAGTCGCTGGTCGAGGCCCTGCTGAACGCCGGAGCGGAAATCGCCGATGTAATGGAGGTGCCCTGCTCCGACAGCGAACGCCGGGTGCTGGCTTCAATTCTTCTAAAAGAGGATGAAGAGCTCACCGCTGAACGTCTGGAGGGCGCGGTGCGCGCTCTGCGCCGCATTCACCTGCGGCGGCGACAGGAGTCGGTCCAACGTGAATTGAAGAAGCCAGGCGTCAGCGACGACAGGGAGCGCATGAAAGAACTGCTGCTCGAAGTGGAGCGGATTAGCCGCGCACTGCGAGACCCGAGTTTGGCCGAGGAGGGGCTGAAAATCCTTCCTGGAAGCAAGAAAACAGCGTGAAACAAAACAGCAGTTGGAACCATCTAAGTATTTAGCAGAGTTAGGGATAGCGGTGGGCGCGCGACAAATCTGCGAGGCAAGTGATAGGCCGGGCAGCACTTATGTGCTAAACTCTATAAGTTTGTGCTAGGTGCACAACTCCGCGCTAACCCAGATTCCCACCTGTAAAAACATTACCATACGCTCCCCTGAGAGCGAATTGACGAATTTGAGGACACCCTTTGGCTCTTGAAGATAAGTACGACGATATAAAAAAGCTGGTCGATGCCGGTAAAGAAAAGGGATATCTGACTTATGACCAGGTCAACGACCTGATCCCGCACGATGTGCATAGCCCCGAAGACCTTGACGACCTGCTTACTACCATCGGCACGCAAGGCATCGATGTGCTGGAAGGTCCGAAACTGCCTTCCGCAGCCCTCGATAAAAAATTCGACGAAGGCGAAGAGGGCGAGGATGTTGAACTCGACCTGACGCCCGGCGCTCTGGAAAAAACCAACGATCCCGTCCGCATGTATTTGCGGGAGATGGGAACCGTCCCCCTGCTTACGCGCGAAGGCGAAGTGGAAATCGCGAAACGCATCGAGCGCGGCCAGATCCGCGTGCTCAAAGCGCTTTCACGCTCCCCGATCGTGATTCACGAACTGCTCGCCATGGGCGAAGACCTCAAGAAAGGTGTGCGCTCCATCAAGGAAGTCGTCACCTTCGACGAGGAAGAAATCACTGACGAAATCCTGCAGAACCGGTTGAACGAATTTACCGGCAAGATCGACAACATGGCGAAGCTGTATAAGAAAGTCGCCGTGGTGCAGGAAAAATACGCGGCTGTGTCTTTGAAAAAGCGTCCCAAAGATCATCGCCGCGCCCGGCGCAATTTTGCCCGCGCCATCGTGAAGGTTTCCATCGCGGTGCGCAAGCTCGGCTTCACCAATGCTGAACGCAAGCGTCTGATCGACCGGGTCAACAAAACTGTCGACAGCATGCGGTCGCTTGACCGGCAGGCTGGGAATCTCGAACGTAAAGCCGACGCCACGCGCAGCGAAGATCAAAAAAAAGAATATCGCCGTCAGGCACGCGCCGTAAGAAGCGAGATTGAGAAGCTCGAAGTCGAAGCCGGCCTCTTGTTTCAGGAGATCAAGCGCACTCAGCGCGAGATTATCCAGGGCGACATGGATGCCGAGCAGGCCAAGCGCGAGCTGATCGAGGCCAACCTGCGTTTGGTGGTTTCCATCGCGAAAAAATATACCAATCGCGGCTTGCAGTTCCTCGACCTGATTCAGGAAGGCAACATCGGACTGATGAAGGCCGTCGACAAGTTCGAATACCGCCGCGGATACAAGTTTTCCACGTACGCTACGTGGTGGATTCGGCAGGCGATCACTCGTGCAATTGCCGATCAGGCGCGTACGATTCGCATCCCCGTGCACATGATCGAGACCATCAACAAGCTGATCCGCACCTCGCGGCAACTGGTGCAGGAACTGGGACGCGAGCCTACGTCGGAAGAGATCGCCAAGCGCATGGATATTCCTGTGGCGAAAGTGCGCAAGGTGCTTAAGATCGCACAGGAACCCATTTCTCTTGAGACGCCGATCGGCGAAGAGGAAGATTCGCATCTTGGCGACTTCATCGAAGACCGCGCCGTCGTCTCGCCGGCGGAGGCCGTGATCAACGTCAACCTGAAGGACCAGACCGGACAGGTGTTGCGCACACTGACCCCGCGCGAAGAAAAAGTGATCAAGATGCGCTTTGGACTCGAAGACGGCAGCGAGCACACTCTGGAAGAGGTCGGGCAGTCGTTCGCGGTGACCCGCGAGCGCATCCGCCAGATCGAAGCCAAGGCGTTGCGCAAGCTGCGGCATCCGTCGAGGTCGAGGAAGTTGCGGGCATTCATGGATGGAGTGAGGGACTAAGAACTAGACCTGGATCAACAGGGATAAATATGAGGCACGGCTTCGGTCGTGCCTCTTTTTTCGGGTGCCACGCTGTAGCTCTTGACTCTATACTCAACTATAGGGTTCATAATAAGCCTCATGCGGATCGGTGAATTAGCCGGCAAAGCGGGAGTGAACGTGCAGTCAGTGCGGTTTTACGAGCGGAAAAACATCCTGCGCGAGGCCGTGCGTACGGCATCCGGCTATCGGGTCTTTGGAAAAAGCGATCTGGAGGACATCTGCTTTATCAAGCAGTGCCAGGAACTCGGCTTCACACTGAAGGAAATCCAGCCGTTGCTGCGACTGCATCGAGCCGCAGCCAGGTTGACGGCCTCGGGCACGCGCCGTCCCGCCGAATTCAGGGACATTGCCCAATTGGCTCGGGTGAAAGTGCAACAGATCGACGAGAAGATAAGCGCGCTGAGATCGATGCGCCTGAAACTGCTGGCCATGATCGATAGGATTGACACCGTAACATCGGTTGGTTGTCCCGGGTCGGGCAGCTCTGCACGATCATCGACGCGTTAGTTCCCAGCTGTAACCTGCCCCGAAAACAAGCTTCTTGACTCCATACCTTGGTATAGGGTGCAGACTGGGGTTTTCTGATCAGCGAAAGCTGTCTGACGGAGGAGCCATGGCGAAGACTACTTCTGTTTCCAGCAACCGCGCGCGGCCGCTATGGACGATCCTGCTGGCGATCCTGGCCGCGTCAGGAGCCGCATTCGTATGGCGCGGCGCTGAAAAAGCCACCCGAATGCAATCGGGCGTGGCAGGCGAATTCCAGCTCTCTCGTCTGCGTCCGCAGAAGACCGCGTCCGTGGTGGTCGAGGTAACGGAGACTTCTCCCGGCGAGCTTCGCGGCCATTTGCTCGAGAAGGAAGATGACACTGACTACACGCGCGCGCGGGATGAAGCCGACATCCGGTGGAACGCGACTACGGCAATCGTCATGGGCCAGCAGTCCGATGTACGCCCGGGAGCAATCATTCATGTCACCGGCACAGTCACCAATGCTCGCAACGTAGAGGCTCGACAGATTGTGATTCTAACCGGCTACGTTCAGGTGAAGTAAAGGCGGCGGGATGACGACGTTTCTGGTGAGCATCGTTGCAGGAAGGCTGGCGGTAGTGCTAACTCCCTGCGCGATCCTGCTTCCTTATTTATTGCGGCGCATCCGTTTGAGCAGAACGTTGGGCCTGTCGCAAGAACATGAAGCTCCTTACCTGCACCGTTTGTGGCCCCATGTCTGGCTGGGATATCTTATTCTGGGCCTTTCGCTGGTGCATGCCGGAACAGTCATGGCCGCCATGGCGCGTGCCAATCAAGCCGGGGTTTGGGCCGCCACGATTGCTTTATTCCTTCTGATGCTGGAGCTGATGCTGGGCCTGTCTTTAAGAAACATTCGGCTGATGGAAAGAACATCGGTCCGGCGATTTCACTTTTGGACGATGGCCGGCATTGTAGGCTCACTGGCCGCGCATTTGTGGCTCAACGCCAGATGACCGGAGGTTGTCTGGAGAGTTTAACAGTGTCTAAGTTAAGAGGAGATCCGCTGCAGACTTGGCGCATTTTCTCTTGGTTTTCCTCAGGTTTCCACAGGGAAGTCCCATCGTCCACAGGTTCTTCACAAGCGGGAAATGTTTTTCAGTTGCGGCTCGAAGCCATCTGCCGCACAGTGGGTTCACCGAATACGTAGGACTTTCCAAGGCTTGCCGAACGATGTTTGCGGCGACGCCAGCGGCAGACCGGCGATTCTCGAGGGTGAATTGCCGGGGAAAATCGGAAACACGCGCAAGCGTGTGCTGGTTGTCCGGGCACTGCGGCCTCCTCCACAACCTGCTCTATGAGCTGAGTTGGGCCGTCGGCCACCGCAAAAGCTGCAGAGTTGTGGTTCTGCGAATCACGATTCCGCAACTGTAACGGTAAATGTGGCACTCTCAATCGTGGGAGTGCTGTCGGACCGGTACCGTCGGCCCGTTGCCCAGCAACGGGAAGGCGGCCTCGAAGGTCTACGAACGATGCGGCCCCGGGATGGCTGGTCTCTGGGCCGCATTTGTTTTCTCTTGACTCGTGTTTCGCCGTTTGTTCTCCTATTTTAGACTCGCTTGTTTTGGCAATTCTGAAGTGCCGGATTGTCCGGCCCAAATTTTGTCGAATTGGACTTCGTTTTCCAGAGGATGCGCCTCGCATTCACAACCCGCGTGCGGTTAGTGTTCGGATTGTGTTTTGAAGGTGGGGAAAAATATCAAGACCGTGGCCACCACTGAATACAGCATCAGCACTCTTCCCGCGAACGTAGAAGCCGAGCGCTCGATCCTGGGCGCGATTCTGCTCGATAACTTTGCCTACAATCAGGCGGCTGAGCATTTGCGCATCGAGGATTTTTCTCTCGACTCGCACCGGCGGATCTATTCACGCATGGTCGATCTGGCGGAGTCCTCGCGGCCGATCGACATGATCACGCTGATTGAAGAGCTTGATCGCCACAAGGATCTACAGCCGATTGGGGATGTGGGTTACGTTTCGAGCTTGCTGGATGGCGTCCCGGACCGGCCGAGCATCGAGCACTACGTCAAGATTGTTCGCGACAAAGCGCTGTTACGTGGATTGATTCATGCGGCCAATACGGCGATTGCGCGAGCCGCTGACCAGTCCGACGCTGCTGAAGAAGTTCTGAGCGACGCTGAGGCGGCGATCTTCCAGCTCTCGGAGAAGCGCATCGGGCGCGGGTTCATGGGAGTGCAGGAGATTGTTCGCGAATCGTTTGGTTCAGTCGATGCACTGCTACAACGCGGCCAGCGCATCACCGGATTGGCCACGCACTATACCGATCTCGACGAGATGACCAGCGGGCTGCAGCGCTCCGACCTGGTGATCATCGCGGCGCGGCCGTCGATGGGCAAGACAGCTTTTGCCATGAACATCGCCGAGAACGCGGCGGTCGAAGACAAACAAGTAGTGGGAGTCTTCTCGCTCGAAATGTCGCGCGAAGCTTTGCTGATGCGCCTGCTCTGTTCGCAGGCGAAAGTCGACGCGCACAAGATGCGCACGGGTTCTCTGTGGCAGGATGACACGCGCAAAGTGGTGCGCGCCATGGAGCAGTTGGCGCACGCGCCCATCTTTATCGACGACACGCCGGGAATTTCGCTGAGTGAGATGCGAGCCAAGGCGCGCCGGCTGAAGCAATCTCAAGGCAAGCTCGACTTAATCATCGTCGACTATCTACAGTTGATGTCGGGTGGCAGCAAGCGTTACGAGAACCGGACACAGGAGGTGTCGGCGATTTCCCGCGGACTGAAAGCGCTGGCCAAGGAACTCAGCGTGCCCGTGATCGCGCTCTCGCAGTTGAGCCGCGCACCGGAGAGTCGCGGCGGAGACCATCGTCCGCAGCTCGCGGACTTGCGTGAGTCCGGATCCATCGAACAGGACGCCGACCTCGTGATGTTCATTTTCCGCGAAGAAGTTTATAAGCAGGACGATCCCGACTTGCAGGGCAAGGCAGAGATCATTATTTCGAAACAACGCAACGGACCTATCGGCCGAATCAATCTGGCGTTCCTGAAAAACTGCACCAGATTCGAGACAATGGTGGAAGGTGGCCTGCCGCCAGAGGAGTAACGTTCCCGTCTACAGGAGTTCCTGTAGTTTTGCGTCGTAAGTACCTTAAGGGCTTTGAGTTGCAAATGCCGGGCGAGCTGTGGAAAAGCTTGTGGAATGGCTGGCGAGGAGAGGAATTACCGCCGCTTAAAGCCGTTTCGGGAAATGTCAGAACATGCAAGTCACGCTCTTAAAGCCCTGAGTAGTAACCAGTTAGACAATTAACCTCGCATTAACACATTCCAGTCCAGGCAGGACGGTTCTAAATTCCCAAATGGAGATTTGCACATTTGGCGGTTTTTCCGTTTCGCTTTTAACACTCTTTATTAGCCTACGGGAAGCATCTGGGATTTGCAGATCGAGGCCAATTCCCAGCTTTCAAGATCGGTTGGTTTTCTGAGAAAGTCGCTCAATCGCTGTCCTCTCCGACCTTCAGTACAGCCAGGAAGGCTTCCTGAGGTATATCGACGCGACCGATGCGCTTCATTCGTTTTTTGCCTTCCTTCTGTTTTTCGAGGAGCTTCCGTTTGCGCGAAATGTCGCCTCCGTAGCACTTTGCAATAACGTTCTTGCGAATGGCGGAAACGGTTTCGCGGGCGATGATCTTCGCTCCAATGGAAGCTTGAATTGCTACTTCGAACATCTGGCGGGGAATGAGTTGCCTCATTTTTGAGACCAGTGCTTTCCCCCGCTCGTAGGCGAAATCGCGGTGCACGATAATTGAGAGTGCATCGACCGGCTCTCCGGCGACCAGGATATCGAGCTTCACCATCGGCGACTCCCAATAATCCGCCAGGTGATAATCGAGTGAAGCGTAGCCGCGCGAGACAGACTTCAAGCGATCGTAAAAATCGAGAACGATTTCGTTCAACGGTAACTCATAGTGCAACATCACGCGGGAGGAGCTGACATACTCGAAGGTCTTCTGCTTTCCGCGCTTGTCCTCGACGAGCTTAAGAATTCCGCCGACATATTCTTCGTTGGTCAGAATGGTAGCGAGAATCACGGGTTCTTGAATTCTGGCGATTTCGCTGGGATCAGGCCAGCGTGAGGGATTATCAACTTCGATCATAACGCCATCGGTTTTGGTAATTTTGTAACGCACGCTGGGAGCGGTGGTGATGAGTTCGAGTTCGAACTCGCGCTCCAAACGCTCCTGGATGATTTCCATATGAAGCAAGCCAAGGAATCCGCAACGGAAGCCGAAGCCCAGCGCCACGGAACTCTCCGGTTCGAAGAAGAACGACGAATCGTTCAGACGCAGTTTTTCCAGGGCCTCGCGCAAACGCGTGTGCTCATGAGCGTCGACGGTGTAGAGCCCGGCAAACACCATGGGTTTGATTTCTTCGAAGCCAGGCAGCGCTTCGAAGGCGGGGTTGGCGTCATCGGTAATGGTGTCGCCGATTTTCGTATCGGCCACGTTCTTTATGTTGGCGATGAGGAATCCGACTTCGCCAGCTTTCAGTTCGTTGATCTCCACCGGCTTGGGCGTGAGCACGCCAAGAGTCTCGGCGTCGAAGGTTGTCCCATTCGACCACAATCGGATTCTCTGCCCTTTGCGCAACGTTCCCTGAAAGACACGAGTGAGAATCACGACGCCGCGATAGGCGTCAAACCAGGAGTCGAAAACAAGCGCCTGCAATCGGCCGTCAGGATTACCTTTTGGCGGCGGTACTCGCTTCACGACGGCCTCCAGGACATCGGGGACGCCCTGGCCGGTCTTAGCGCTAATGAGTACTGCATCAGAGGCGTCGAGTCCGACGGCGCTCTCAATCATTTCTTTCGTGCGAGGGATGTCGGCGCTTTGCAGATCGATTTTGTTGATGACGGGAATGATTTCGAGGCCGTGATTAATCGCCAGGTAAGAGTTGGCGAGGGTTTGTGCTTCCACTCCTTGCGAAGCGTCGACCACGAGCAGTGCGCCTTCGCACGAGGCCAGCGAGCGCGAGACTTCGTAGGAAAAATCCACGTGACCGGGAGTGTCGATCAGATTGAGCTGGTAAGTCTGGCCATCCTGCGCGGTGTACATCATGCGGACGGCGTGGGCTTTGATGGTGATGCCGCGCTCGCGCTCCAGATCCATGGAATCGAGCACTTGCGCCTGCATCTCGCGAGCGGTGAGCGATCCGGTCAACTCCAGCAGGCGGTCCGCTAGAGTGGATTTACCGTGGTCGATATGCGCGATGATGGCAAAGTTGCGGAGGAAAGCGGCGTCCATAGATTGAGGGCTGATCTTTGATTTTAGCAGGCGTAGAGCAGTTCTCAGTGGTTCGGCTCCGAGGTCGCCCACAGCCTGTTGATCCGTTACAATCCTTCGACCAGAGATTTCACAGGATGGTGGCACTGATGCGGAAGGTTTTTTATGCAGTTATTTGTGCCCTGCTTATGGACGCCCTTGCGTCGGCCCAAACGCTCTCGCCGCAGGTACGCGGCTTTGTGAAGGTGGACGGGCCCGTGGTGGCCCTCACGCACGTGCGCGTCATCGACGGTACCGGCGCGGCCGCCCGCGAAGATCAAACCATCGTTCTTGCGCAGGGAAAAATCGAATCAGTTTCCGACGCTGCTTCAACGAACCTCCCGAAGGGCGCGCAGGTGCTCGACTTGCACGGCTACAGTGTGATCCCTGGCCTCGTTGGAATGCATGACCATCTGTTTTATCCCATGGGTAATGGCATCTTCGGCGAGATGGCATTCAGCTTTCCACGCCTGTACCTGGCGGGCGGCGTGACCACCATCCGCACTACCGGTTCGATCGAGCCCTACGCGGACCTCGAACTCACGAAGCAAATTGATAAGGGCGAGGCGCCGGGCCCGAAGATCCACGTTACCGGTCCTTATCTTGAAGGTGCCGGTACATTTGCTGTACAGATGCACCAGCTGACGGGACCTGACGAAGCAACGAAGACCGTCAACTTCTGGCTCGATCAGGGCGTCGACAATTTCAAGGCTTACATGTTCATCACTCCGGCGGAACTTTCCGCCGCCGTAACAGCAGCCCATAAACGAGGGGCTAAAGTTACCGGACATCTTTGCTCGATCGGCTTTAGAGAAGCCGCCGCAATCGGCATCGACGACCTGGAGCACGGGTTGCTCGTGGATACAGAATTTTATCCGTGGAAAAAGGCGGGGGAGTGTCCCGAGAAGCATGACTATGATTTCATTTCCAAGTTGGAGGTGGCGAGTGGCCCCCTGCACGACATGATTTTAGATTTGGTTTCTCAACGGCACGTGGCGGTTACCTCGACACTTCCCGTGTTCGAGATGTTCGTCCCGGGACGGCCGACAATCCAGCAGCGTCTTCTCGACGCACTTTCGCCCGACGCCCGCAGCGCGGTGCTCAGCAACAAAGTTCGCGCGGGCGATGTGGGTACGATCCGGCAACGATACCAGGCGGAGTCGTCTCCATGGCCGGCCGCCTTCAAGAAGGAAATGGAATTCGAACTTGCCTTTGTACGGGCCGGAGGTTTGTTACTGGCCGGGCTCGACCCCACTGGCATGGGAGGCGTGATTGCCGGCTTCGGCGATCAGCGCGAAGTGGAATTGCTGGTGGAAGCGGGATTCACACCGGTGGAGGCAATCCATATCGCGACCGCGAACGGCGCCCAATTCCTGGGAGAGTCGGACCGCATCGGCACGATTGCTCCCGGCAAGCAGGCGGATCTGGTCGTGATCAAAGGCGATCCATCGAAGAAGATCGAGGATATCGAGAAAGTTGAGACTGTGTTTAAGGATGGGGTTGGGTACGATTCCGCCAAGTTGATCGAGTCGGTGCGCGGCGTGGTGGGGAGCCGCTAGTCTTTACTTCCGCTAAAATCAGATCGCATGCTCGTCCTCGCCTCCGCCTCACCGCGCCGTCAGGAGTTGTTGCGCAATGCCGGCGTCCGGTTCACAGTGCGCCCAGCTGACATCAACGAGAGGCCACTGCCCGGTGAATCGCCGCGAGATTGTGCGGAGCGACTGGCGCGGGAAAAGGCGCTAGCGGTCTCTCAGATCCGCCCGCAGGATTACGTCCTTGGCGCGGACACGATTGTCGTCGTCGATGACGCCATCCTGGGCAAGCCTCGTGACGCCGACGATGCTGCCCGTATGCTGCGCCTGTTATCGGGGCGCACCCACGCTGTGATTACCGGAGTATGTGTGGTCGGTCCCGGGGCTCGAGACGTCCAACCATTGAGAGTTGGAAATCGAGAGTTGAAAACCGCTTCCGAAATCACGCTGGTGACGATGTGCGGAATCTCCGACGACGAAATCCGCGACTACATCGCAACCGGCGAGCCCATGGATAAAGCGGGAGCGTATGCGATTCAGGGTATGGCGTCGCGCTGGATTCCGCGCATAGAAGGCGACTACAGCAATGTAGTGGGGCTCCCGGTGGCGCTGGTTTACGGCATGCTGCGCGACCGGGGAGTGGTCTGAGTTGCGAACTGTTGTTTGCGCGTAGGACAATTGTCGAGGGGTACGACGCAGACGAAGAATAGCTCCGTAGTGAAAGCACGGTGGAACTAGGATTTCTTTTCCTCTTCTTTTTCCTTCTTCGGTTCTTCGCCTTCCTTCATCGCGGCTTTGAAGTTTCGGATGCCTTCGCCGATACCCTTGCCGACAGCGGTAAACTTGGTGGTCCCGAAGAGTAGAAGGGCAATCGCTATTACTAACAGCCAATGCAAAGGCGAAAATTCACCCATAACTCCTCCATTTCGGAAGCTCCGGGCATACGTTTGCCCAGTCGACCGAGGCCACCCAGAAAGTTTAGGCCACCCGCACTTCGGAGTCAAAAAAACGTCCGGGAACTGGACTCTCGTGCATCCGATCTGTCGACGCTCACTAAGCTCCCCTCGCGAAGTCTATCCTTGTAGCTAAGGTTCCGGAGGTTGGTTGTGATTTTCTTAGGCCGCGTTTTATTCCTGGCGTTACTGGTTTCATGCCAGACGTTCTGTTTCGTATCCGCTCAAAGCCCGCAGGTTCCAGTCACAGAGCCGGGCGAACACCGTAAGACCAGTGAACCCTATACGGGAGACCTCACCATTTTCGATTCCCCGGGGCGCGATGAGCGCCTGCAAATCAATCGCGTCATGGACATTCTCGGGATCGCGCCGGGAAAGTCTGTGGCCGATATCGGAGCCGGATCGGGCTGGTTCACGGTCCGAGCGGCGCGGCGAGTCGGAGAAGCCGGCACTCTTTATGCGATCGATATCAACCCCGAAGCGATCCGCTATATCAATGATCGCGCGCAAAGAGAGAAGTTAAGCAATGTGAAGACGATCCTCGGTAAAGCCGACGATCCGCTTCTTCCCGCGAACTCTGTCGACTCCGTTCTGCTACTGAAGACCTATCACGAGGTTGCCGAACCGGTTGCTCTCTTGAGAAACCTGCGCGCTGCGCTTCGTCCCGGTGCGAGGGTTGGAATTATCGACCGCAATGGAAATGGCGAGGACCACGGCGTGAACCGCGAAGTTGTCCTCCACGAGGCGACGCAGGCGGGCTACCGGTTGCTCGAACAGTATGATTTCGTGAAGGGCGACAAAATGGATTATTTTCTTCTCCTGGTTCCGAGGCAGTAACTCTTCAAACGCTTTCAATCATTCCCGCGAGCAGCAATGCCCGCCGCGGCAGTTCGGATATCACGATGAACTCGTGTGCGGCATGCGCGCCTTCGCCTACGCCACCCATCCCGTCGAGCGTGGGAATGCCCATCCCGGCAGTGAAGTTGCCATCGGAGCCACCACCCACGGCGGCTTCCTCAAGTTTCCATCCCACCTCGCCCGCGATTCCATGGGCCTTCTGGTAGAGCGCCGCCACTCCTGCTGTTCGTTCCATCGGAAGGCGGTTAATACCGCCCATCATCTCAAGTTTGCAATGCTTGTCGAAAGGTTTGAGGGAGTGCAGCTTGCGATCGAGGCCGACGGCTTGTCTTGCCTTCTTGATGCGCACATCGATTCGCGCCGAGGCCTCGGCTGCAACCACATTGGAGCGCGTTCCACCCTCGATGACGCCGGCGTTTACGGACAGGCCCTGACGAAGATTATTCAGCTTGGCGATTGCGGCGATTTGGCGCGCTAACTCAAGGATGGCGCTGTGCCCTTTTCCGGGATCGAGTCCGGCATGCGCCGCGACGCCGTGAACCTGTAGCTCGTACTCACCGACGCCCTTGCGCGCGGTTTTGACGGCGCCGCGAAGTCCGGCAGCGGGCTCGAGGACGAGTACTCCAGCGGACTTCCTGGCAAGAGCCTCGGTGATCTTCCGTGACGAATGACTGCCGACTTCCTCGTCGGAAACTAGAAAAACTATGACTGGCCGCGGCAGGCCGCCATGCCAGCCTTGCAACGCTTCAATAGCATGCAGTATGAGCGCAATGCCTGATTTCATATCGAGCACGCCAGGCCCGCGCAGACGGCCATTCTCGATGGCGCATGGCATCTTGGCGAGCGTGCCAAGCGGATAGACCGTATCGTAGTGTCCGAGCAGCAGAACCGGTTTGCGATCTGTTGACCTACCGAAGTCGATCTGCAGACTATCGCCAAAGTCATGGCTGTGATGGAGTTGTGTTTGCCCGCCAAGCGCTTCAAACTTGGACTCGAGAAATCTGGCAATGCGGTCGACTGCTGCTTTGTTGTCGCTGGGGGATTCGATTTCGACTAGCTCGCGCACGCACTGAGCTATCCGGTTCTGGCGCTGCTCGAAGTAGTGCAACCGGTCTTGCCAGACTTGTCGCGGAAGAGCTGTCAGATCTTTCTTTTTGTTACCGAGCACAATCCCTCTCGCTGGAGTTTGACGGCCACGTCATGAATACGACGCGGTACAGTATAATCTTCAGGCTGATTGAGACGAACCATGATTGAGAGTACGCCTCCCGACGAAGCACCCGCCCCGAAGACGGCGCTCGATATTCACGACATCCTGAAAATTCTGCCGCACCGCTATCCCTTTCTGTTGATTGACCGCGTGCTGGAGTTAAAGCGGAAAGAAAGTATCGTCGCGATCAAGAACGTTACCATCAACGAACCTTTCTTCAACGGCCATTTTCCAGGATTGCCGATCATGCCGGGCGTGCTGATCGTGGAAGCCATTGCGCAGGCGGGTGGGGCACTCCTGCTTACCGAAGTCGAAGATCGCACCGACAAACTGATGGTCTTCACCGGAATCGAGCGCGCGAGGTTCCGGCGACCCGTGAGTCCCGGCGACCAGTTGCGGATCGAGGTGGACGTGAAGAGTTGGCGCGCCATCCCCAGGATGATCGCAGCAAAAATGCATGGTACCGCTTATGTAGCGGGCAAGAGGGTCGCGGAAGCGACGGTCTCATGCCAGCTGATCGATAGTTTACGCGCGCGCGGTGATGGCTCGGATGGCGCGGCGGCGGAATGAAAACGGCCCGGCAGCAATCATGAGTGCCTCTTCCACCGCGATTCATCCGACCGCAATCATCGATGCGCGGGCCAGGGTGCCGGCCTCGTGCAAGGTCGGGCCCTACTGCGTGATTGGTGCGGAGGTCGAACTCGGCGAGGGTTGCCATCTGGTTTCGCATGTCGCCATCGACGGGCCGACAAGGATTGGCGCCGACAATGCGTTCTTTCCCTTCTGCGCGATCGGGATGGCGCCGCAGGATACTTCCTACCGGGGTGAACCGACGCGGCTGGAGATTGGGGACCACAACGAGATTCGCGAGTGCGTGACCATCAGCCGGGGAACGGTGAAAGGGGGCGGGCTGACCCGGGTTGGCAGCCACACGCTGATCATGGCTTACGCACACATCGGCCACGACAGTGTGATTGGCGATCACTGCATGCTGGTCAACGGTGCAACGCTGGGCGGACATGTGACTGTGGAAGAGTGGGCGGTGGTCGGCGCTCTCTGTCCGGTGCATCAGTTTGTGCGTATCGGAGCCCACTCCTACGTCGGAGGTGGAACCACCATCACGCAGGACGTGCTGCCGTTTTCGATGACCTCGGCCGCCCGCAATACGCACGCGTATGGAATGAATAAAGTTGGACTGGAGCGCCGCGGGTTCTCGCCCGAGCGCATTCGCAAGATTCACCATGCTTATAAAACCCTTCTGGCGTCGAAGATGAATACATCACAGGCGCTGGAGAAGTTGAAGTCCGAGGACGATCGCGGCGAAGATGTGGACCTGCTGATTCGGTTCATTCAAGCGTCGGAACGAGGAGTTATTAAGTAGGGGTCAGCTGCTGAAGCGTCCGTGGAGAACGCCGGATATGGTCGATGAGCGCTGGCGCGATTTTTCGCCAACTCACAGATTGTGGCTAGCACGAACCTCGAGGGGTTGAGTGATGGTCATTTGTAGCCGCTTGTCCAAGTGGGGTGACCGCCGCAGGTCCACAAGCAGCTAACCATAGAGACCAGCAGGGAGATCGTCAACAACAGAAGGACGCCACGATATAAGCTCCCGCTGTATCTCGGGCGATCTGACCGCACTGCACGGAACGCATTGAAGACAAGGAGCGGCGAGGCGACCGTTGCGCCTGCAACAGCCAAAATAACAGGCCAGTAAAATCCATGGAGATCGATGGCATACTCCAAGTAATATGGGTCTTTCCCGAAGCGCCAGCCTCCAATAATTTCGGTTGCCAAAACGGCCAGTACCGGAAGAACACCCAAGATGACAAGGCGGAGCGTTCGAGGGTAACTCGCAGGTTTGCTATTTGGCGACATCTCTAACGATTGTAATTCCCCTATAACTGGCGAGAACAAAGTTAGCGCTTATTGACCAACGAAGCGTGGGGCACTCAATGAAGGCTGAGTGCTAGACTGACTCCGCGTCTTTCTGTTGAGGTCTCACCGCATGCCCTCGCAAAATGAAAAGATCGGCCTCATCGCAGGTAACGGCAAGTTTCCGCTACTCGTGCTTGATGCGGCGCGGGCTGCTGGGTATGAAGTCGTCGTCATCGCGATTAAGGAAGAGACATCCGCAGAGGTCGAGGACCATGGCTCGGCCTCGGTCCACTGGCTCTCGCTGGGCGAGCTTTCGAAGCTAATCGAAACTTTCCAGCGCGAGGGAGTGAGCCGGGCCATCATGGCCGGGCAGGTAAGACACAAACAGATTTTTTCCGCGATCCGACCAGACTGGCGGCTGGCCAAGCTTTTGCTATCTCTCGGTACGCGCAATACTGATAGCCTGCTCGGCGCCGTGGCCAAAGTTTTAGCAGATGAGGGCATCACACTGGAGAATTCCACGTGGCTGCTCGAGCCGCTGCTGGCGAAGTCCGGAGTGCTTACAGGCCGCGCTCCCAGTGAACAGGAACGGAAGAATATTGACTACGGACGCAGTGTGGCTCGCCACCTCGCGCAGCACGACATTGGCCAGACCGTTGTAGTCGCTGAATCGGCATGCGTGGCCGTCGAAGCAATGGAGGGCACGGACGCGACCATTGAGCGAGCCGGACAGATTCTGCGGTCGATGCAAGGCGACGCCTCCACGCTCAGCCGCGATCTTACCGTGGTCAAGATCGCCAAACCCAATCAGGATATGCGCTTCGATGTTCCCGTCATTGGAGTGAAGACTATCGAAGTGATGCAGGCCGCAGGGGCGACCTGCCTGGCGTTGGACGCGGGAAAATGCCTATTGCTGGATGGTTATAAGATTATTGACGCCGCCAATTTCGGGGCAATCGCGATTGTGGCAGACTAGCGGTGGTTTGTTGTTCTGAAATGGCCGTTCCATAGATAGACGGATCTGAACATGAATTCTCCGATCTCCGAATCCGCTCTCATCGCCGAGCAGCTTCGCCGCGCCTTTGACGGCGATGCATGGCACGGTCCGGCGCTGCTCGAGTTGCTGCAAGATGTTGATGCCGTCACGGCTGCAGCCGAACCTTTGCCGGATGTTCACAGTATTTGGGAGCTGGTTTTGCATGTCACGGTCTGGGATGCAACGGCTTGCCGAAGGTTGAGGGGAGAGAAAACCCAGCCCACGGGCGTCGCGAATTTTCCCATCGTTCCGACACCTACCGAAGCCGCGTGGCGTAAGGCGATCACCGCCGCCAAGCGTACGCACGATGTGCTCGTGAAAACCGTGAAGGCTCTGCCTGAAGCGCGGCTCCGCGAGCGCGTTCCGGGCAAGAAATACGATTTCTACTTTATGCTGCATGGAGTAGCTCAACACGAGCTCTACCATGCGGGGCAGATTGCAATTCTGAAGAAGGCGGGAAGTAAGAATGTTGAATGATTTCGTAATTGGGCGGCTGGGCAGTTTGAAAAATACCCAACCAGACCGGCTTTACGTTTACAATTCCTTGTTCCCGCGGCAACCAGCCATCCGAGAGTTTTCCTGCAAGCTGAAAGTCCGATTTCCGTCGCGGTAGTGGGTGTGGGCGTCTTTGGACGCAATCATGCTCGCGTTTACCAGGAACTGGAGCAACAGGGTGAAGCCGTTCGCCTGGTTGGCGTGGTCGATCCTGATCTGGACCGGGCGGACACGGTGGCGCGCGAGTTCGGGTGCCGAGCCTTCGGCTCGGTCGAGCAGATGCTGACGACGCACAGCGAAGTGCGGGCTGCATCCGTGGCAGCGCCTACGGTTCATCATCTTGAAGTGGCGCGCGCTCTTATGGGGGCTGGGGTAGACGTCCTCATCGAGAAGCCGCTGGCCGCGTCTCTGGCTGAGGCAGAGGAGCTGGTCCAACTTGCGGCCACTCACAAACGCGTCGCTCAGGCTGGGCATCTGGAGCGCTTCAATCCCGCGGTACGCGCGACCATTCCTCTGCTCACGCGGCCCATGTTTTTTGAAGTGCATCGGCTCAGTGTTTTCACTCCGCGCTCGCTTGATATCGATGTTGTTCTCGATCTGATGATCCATGATCTCGACATCGTCCTCTCTTTTGCCAACTCGCCGGTGAAGGAAGTTCGCGCCGTCGGCTTGCCGATTCTTTCCGGCAAAGTGGATATCGCAAATGTGCGGCTGGAGTTTGAATCCGGATGCGTGGCCAATTTTACCGCCAGCCGCGTTTCCACCGAGCGAGTACGCAAGCTGCGGTTTTTTCAGCCTCGGCAGTATGTCTCGGTCGACTACGGGCGGCAGGAAGTTCTGGTCTTCACCGTGGGGCCGGATGGATCCACTTCGAGCACTCCGACGGTCAATCCGCAGATTGGTGTGGGAAAACCGGCGGTGACTTCGGAAGAGCCGCTGCACGCGGAGTTGAGATCATTTTTGCGCGCGGTTCGGGAGCGATCCACGCCGGTGGTGCCGATCAGTGATGGGCGGCGTGCGCTCGCTCTGGCGCTCGAAATCGTCGGCGAGATTCGTGAGCATGGAAAGAAAGTCGGGTTGGCCAGCTTGGCGAAGGCGAAGCCCTAGCATAGAAACCGTCTCGTCGCCGTTCAGCCAGGAGGCCGTTGTCGTCAGTTAAGTCCGGCATCCGCAGTCTAGACGAAGCGAGGATCATCGGGTTGGCCGAAGGGGGAGCCTTTCCGTGATCGCACCGGAAACAGCCTGCCGACCACAGGCAGGAATGAAACTATTAGCCGTCCTTCGGCGAACGCACTTCGAATCGCCTCGAAGAACCCTTCGCCGCCAAAGACGTGCCTGCGCGAAGCGTTGTGAGCGATCCATAGACCGCCGAAAAACCAAACGAAGCCTGAGATCTCCGCGATTCCCCGGACGTAGCCGGCAGATCCCTTGGCTAAAGACTCAGATAAGCGGAACAGTAACACGATCACAGGCGCGGAGCACCCAAGAATCAGTAGCTCGTATACGGTCAGGTTAATCAGATAGTCGACGAAGGTCATCATGGCCTTCACTTCGGTTTCTCCGCATCGTCACATCTTGCGATAACGGACGACCCGTATTCCAGGCGATATCGAAATGAATCGCCAACGCCGCGACAGGATATCGCCCCTCTCTGTAACATTGCTAGCGGAAAAAGATGAATTTCACCGACCACGCCCGGAGGGCGTCCGGAGCGATCCGGCAGATTTGAGCACGTTTTTACAAATGTTTACACACCTAAGTCGCACGCCATTTGTCAGTGAGCAGAATCCTGTGAAAGATGCGAAAATGAAGGTAGCTTTTGAATGGCGTCCGTTTGCTGCGGCGTCCGTGGAAGGCCGGATGCAACGCAGCCCGGGGAATGTGTGTCTAACGGACAGGCCCAGGTGCGACAAATTTAGTTCATGCCGATAACGCAAATTCCATTCCAGGATCCAGTGGCGCCTCCGCCTCCTCCCGAGAAGCCGCAGCCGGAGCAGCTTGGACTCTACGATGCCCAGGGATGGGAAACGGCGTATCGCGATCTGGATGACGATGCGCGTGTACCGCATCTGCTCATTCAATTGCAGGATGATCTGGCGCGGTCACGCCGGCGCGAAGCGGCGTGGATTTCCATTATCGTCCACCTGGTTCTCATCGTTCTGATCGCGAATCTCGAGAGGTTTGATAAATATCTGCCGTGGCACTCGGCGGTTCCCGCGAAAAATGCGCTGAACGGCAAGGACGTCACCTTCCTCGAGCTTCCCTCTGATCTTCAAAAGGTGCCACACAAGCCGAACACGAACATTGCCTCAGACAAGAATCGCATCGCAATGACGCGGCACCCGCAACTGGACATTAAAGAGTTGCGCAAGAGTCTGGCGACGCCGCCTCCGGGCGCGCCCGGGTCGAGCGCCCCTCAAATGCAGGCGCCGCCGGCGCAGTCGTCCGCCGGATTGTCGCCGAACCAGACCCAGCCTCAGCCGCAGCAGGCGCCGAATCCGCAGATCGCGCAATTGCAAACACCGGCCACGCCGAACATTAACAATGAGTTCAAGAAATATGCCGGGTCGCAGTCGGCTGGATCGGCGATTCAGGAGGCGACCCGGGCGGCGGCCGCCCGACGCGGAGCAGGCCAGCAAGGCGACGGTGGCAATTACGGGTTAGGGACTGGAGCGAAGGGTGCGCAAATTGGCGCGTTTGACGTGCTCAGCGACACCCTGGGAGTGGACTTTGGCCCTTATCTCCAGCGAGTTCTGCACGACGTGAAGCAGAACTGGTACAACGCGATTCCAGAATCCGCGCAGTGGAAACATGGAAACTTAATCATCGAATTCGCGATTACGAAAGACGGGAAAGTCGCGGGAATGAAGCTGGTAGCCACTTCGGGAGATTCTCCGCTGGATCGCGCAGCTTGGGCAGGAATCACGGCGTCGGACCCATTCCCACCGTTACCCAGCGAATTTGTCCAAAAGAACGGAGAATATCTCGCGCTCCGGTTCCGCTTCTACTACAACCCCACGAAAGATGAACTGCCGTAGATCCCGTGGCAAAGCGGCGCGCGGCTCAGCATGAGGGCCATATCAACCTGAGTGAGGTCACATCCGAGGCTGAAGCTGGCGTCCTTTGTCGGCCTGAGGGGCACGAGTGAAACTCGTGCCCTTCCCAAACTTCCGTCAAATCGAAGTTTTTCGCAACCTCTGAGGCCGTGCCGTACTCGACCCATTTGCGAGATAGCTTCCTACCAAACCCGGCAACGATTCTGATTCACCATGGGCGAGCCCGCTTTGCAGTGGAAGGCCTCCTGAAATTGCGGCATGTTGGAGACCACGCCGTTGGTACGATATTTTTCCGGAGAGTGCGGATCCACGGTCGCGCGCAGCCGCTTGGTTTCGTCGCGCGTCTCTCCACACCAGCTTTGGCCGTAGCCGACAAAGAATCTCTGGTCGGGAGTGAGACCTTCGATTGGGTCCAGCTTCTGTCCTTTGGTATCTTCCTTCCACGCCATGTAGGCCAGAATAAGTCCGCCGAGATCGGCAACATCTTCTCCGAGCGTCAACTTCCCGTTGATTTTGATGTCATCGATAATTGTGTAAGTCGAATACTGATCTGAGATGCAACTGGCACGCTTCACGAATTCTTTACCGTCCTGATCAGTCCACCAGTCGCGCAGGTTACCTTGAGCGTCGAACTGGCGGCCTTCGTCGTCGAAGCCGTGGGTGAGTTCGTGGCCGATGGTGCCGCCGGTGTCGCCATAATTCGGAGCGGCATCCGATGTGGGATCGAATGCCGGCGGCTGCAGCACGCCCGCCGGAAAATTAATGTCGTTCATCTGCGGGTTGTAATAGGCGTTGACGGTGGGCGGAGTCATATCCCACTCGCCACGATCCACGGGCTTTCCGATCTTCGCCAGCTCGCGGTTGAATTCGAATTCGCGGGCGCGCTCCACGTTGCCCAGTTCGTCGCCGCGCACGATTTCCAGTTTGCTGTAATCGCGCCACTTATCCGGATAGCCGATCTTGTTCGCCATGCCGTGCAACTTAACCAGCGCCTGCTGCTTCGTGGTGGGTGACATCCAGGGTAATGCATTAATGTCCGCAGCCATGGATGCATCGATTTCCTTCACCATCTTCAGCGCCTCCTGCTTGGCCTCAGGACTGAAATATTTTTCCACGTAGACTTGGCCCAGAGCTTCTCCTAGATCGTTATCGACATTTTGCGTGCAGCGCTTCCAGCGTGGTTGCAATTCCTGCTGTCCGCGCAAAGTTTTGCCGTAGAAGGCGAAATTCTCATTCACCAAGGCTGACGACAGAAACGGCGCATTCGCATGCACCAGGTGCCAACGCAAATAAACTTTCAAGTCTGCCAGATTTTCTTTTGTGATTTCCTCATTCAGCGCCTTGAAGAATCCGGGTGAGGCAACATTGAGCGAGTCAAGTGAAGGAAGTCCAACCTTTGTAAAGTAAACCTGCCATTGAAAGTCAGGACTAATTTTCTCGAACTCGACGCTCGTCATCTTGTGATCGAGGTTTTTGGGATCGCGCCGTTCCACGCGCGTCATCGAACCTTTGGCCAGGGCAGTTTCAATACGCATCACGGTTTGCGCTTCCGTGGCAGCCGCATCCGGTTTGTCGCCCAGCAGCGCGAACATCTTCTGCACGTGCGCCACGTAGGCTTTGCGGAGATCGACCGACTTGGCGTCGTCTTTTAAGTAATAATCGCGGTCCGGCAAACCGAGTCCCCCCTGGTCTGCTTCGGCAATCACCTGACTTGCGTCCCGGTAATCCTGGGTTGAGCCGAAACCGAACAACACGTTGTCATCGACCATGGAAGCAGCCAGGTCGGGGATTTCCGCCTTGGAGGCGAGCTGCGAAATTCGATCTAATTGCGGCTTGAGCGGGTCGGTCCCTTTGGCTTCGATGGCCTTTTCGTCGGTACAGGAAGCATAGTAATCCCCAATTTTCTGCGCGGAGGCAGTGCGGTTGGCATCGGGCATCGCTGCCGCTTCCAGAATTCCGCGCAAACGTTCCCGGTTCTCATCCTGCATTTTTGAGTATGTGTCCCAGGAGGACTGGTCGGGAGGAATCGGGTTGCTCTTAATCCATCCTCCACAGGAATATTTGAAAAAGTCCACACAAGGATCCACGCTGCGGTCCATCGACGTTACATCCAGTGCCGGTTCATGCTTGGAGGTTGCGGGCGCGGGCTGCTGGGCGCTGGCCAAAGAACACAAGCCAGTGATTGCAACCACGAGGACACAATTGCGGAGGAGCGCCATATGAAAGACCTTCCTTAATTTGATTTCCCACGATATATGCCAAGGCAGAATGATGTCCAAATCGAAAACGTTAGAAGCCAAGAGTATAAGTCTTCGGTCAAGTTCAGGCGGATGCCGAAGTCTGGATCGAGGAGTAGAGGGTCCTGAAACCCTACCCCTTGCGTAGCCGAATCGATCCATCTCCGGTATGAATTACCAGCAGATTTCCGCCGCCATTCAGCTTGCCGCGAACCTCATTCTCGCGAATCTTGCCCGCGGTCGTAACTGGCATATCCAGATCGATGTGCCCGTCGCCGGTGTGGAGATCGACATCAGCAGCCAGGGTTTCCGGCACTTCGAGGGTGACCGATCCATCGCCGCTTTCGAGTCGCCAGCCCGTGGTCAGGGCCGATCCCCCGGCCGCTCGCGCATCTACGCGCCCATCGCCGGTCTTCAGTTCCAATTCGTCAAAGCGTCCGTCGGCGCGGATGTGGCCATCCCCGGTCGTAGCGCGCAGTTTACCGTCCACGCTGCTGATTTCCTGCGAGCCATCTCCGCTGCGCAGTTGCATCTCGCCCTTAAAATTGCCCAGTTCAATCTTGCCATCGCCGGTGTGCAGGTCGACCCGGCCTTCGCGCGGCATGTGGATATTGATTTCGACGCGATGATTGTTGAAATCTCCCCAGTTGATCGTTACGCCATGCGAGTGCGGGAAGCGCACCTCGATCTCGACCAGGTCGCCCGATTGGTGCTCTTCAATCCGGATACCACCATCGCCAATCTTGTAGCGCGTAGTCGTCACCTTGGCTTCGATGGTGTTCTGGTCCCAGGTAGAGACGTGAATGTTCGCGTCGGAAGTCTCGACCCGCAGATCGGGCTTACCGCTAATGGTATAGGTTTTCGACCAATCGTCGGCGTGAGCTGGTGGCGCGGCGAACGGGCATACAACCGCAGCCAGAAAGACAGACATGAACAGCCAACGTGGCATCGCAATTCGCTGCATAATATTCCTCCGCCAGGCAAGCACACCTCTGCCCAGCCTCTTAGACGTGAATACGTGGGAGAAGTGAGTTTGGTTCCAGACAAAATCGACTTGCGCGTGAGCCGCGACCGGTCAACGGCTACTCGTAAACCCAAATCTCGAGGACTTTTCCGTTTGGGGCGCTCACCCAAAGCTTACCGCCAACGATTCCTCCGCCGGTGTATGGAAGCTCGCCCGTTAAAGGAATGGACTTCGCGGTGTTTACGTTCCAGATGGATTGATGCGGTGGTTTCCTACCGTCTCCATCGACATAGAGAATAGCGGCCTGCCCATCGTTTCCGAAGGGAAATATCTGGAAAACTACGTCGGCGTCTTTGGTGAGCTTCTGCAATTCGGCGCCGGTCGCGGAATCGAGGAGGGTGATTCGATCATCGGGGCCGCCAATTACCGCGCGCTTGCCATCGGCGGTGAAAGCCACTGCGAAAGTCTCCAGCGTCAAGCCGCGATACGCATGCAGCATCTGCCAGGTCGCCGTATCGTAGAAGCGGATCGCCGTGTCGCCGTCCGAAGTTACAAGGAGTTTTCCGTCCGGACTGAAGCTGCACGCCAGCAATCCCGCAAAATCGGAGTGTAAGGCGGCTATTTGTTTCGGTGCGCCGCGAAGAGCCCAAATCTGTCCAGGGCGGTCGAGTGCGCCGATCACGATGCCGCTGGAGTCGGGGAGAAATTCAAGAGTTTCGATGCGACGCGTGTCGCCTTTCCATCGCTTGGTCTCGGCGGCGCCGGAGGAAGCAACTACTTCCACCGTGCCATCCCAGAATCCTACCCCAAACCAGTGCCCGTCGCGCGAATAGTTGAAAGCTGTGACCCGTTCTCCCTTGCCGAAGATATGCCCCGTCGTTCCCGAGGCAATATTCACCAGACGCAGAGTATGGTCGCTGCACCGCAGCGCTACCTGATCTCCGGCAGGCGAAATCATCTGCTGAGAGGACTCGCAAGGCAAAGGAAGCGTAGCCACCGGCTTCATCCCGAAGCTATTAGCCGGTTGCGCAAGTGAAACAAAAAGAAGCGGCAGAATGGCGAGTGGCTTAATTTTATTAAGCATCAGGCTTTCTCGAGAACAATGTCGAAGATCACGGTGGCGACTACCTGTTGTGGATCGCCTTTGAGCATCACCGGGCGTACCAGTTCGCGGCTGCTGATCAGGGGATCGCGGGAGAAGTTTTTGTCGGGGTCGCCTTCGAACACCGGATCGCTGGCGAAGTAGAGCTGAGTCGTCAGCGGATTGTGTCCGGGTGCGGTGACCAGGTAGTGCACGTGCTGGCATACCCGGTCCGGATAGTGCCCGGGCAGGATACTCTCGAAACCATAATTGCTTTTGGGGTCAGGCCGGATGGCCGTTCGAAAGTGATAGCCGGCATTATCGTAATGGCCAAAATGGTCGGTCTGCCAGATTTCCAGCTTCGCATTTGGAAGAATTTCTCCGCTCGCGCTGTACACCATCCCCGCGACAGACAGCGGCATCCCCGGATCGCCAGGCGTGCGCAAGACCGAAACGTGCGGCGCATCGCGCTTGTAGAAAGGGCCGAGTTCGCAAAACGGAGTGGGCTGGCGCTTAGTCTCGGCAGCATCCCATGCTCTTGCAATGGCCGACAGAGAAGCGGAAGTTGCAAGAGTAACCGCTCCCAGCGCAACGCATTTTTCCAGCATCTCACGGCGGGTCTGATTCATGGCGACCTCCCTCTTGCGCCCCGAGTATAGAGCACATTCGACGATCCCAAGAGTTTTCTTTTGAGTTCGAACATCGGAACAGACCCGACTCTTTGCTCGTGCTCTTAGAAACTGGTCCCGCGCCTGCTGTTCACATACGCCATGCGGATCAGAGTTCGTTCCGAGAAAGGTACATAGAGCAGCGCGGCGCTGGCCGCGAAGGCCGCACCCAGACCGATCTTCTGCATGAGCAGAAATGGGGCGACAGCCCAGAGTTGATCGAGCGCCAGAATGAGGGGAAACATCTGCTGGAACTTCTCGCCGAGGCGCTGGTAGTCGAATCCCACGGCGGAGAGCAGATAACAGCGCAGCGGAATTCCGACTCCCGCAGTCACCATCACGGCGGCTACCAGCGCAGTCGCACGCCACTCGGATAAAAATGACTCTGCGATTCCCTGCACAGCATGCAGACGGGAAAGCGCGGCCAGGTAAAAGATCAAGTACATCACTTGAGCCAGAGCAAACAGTCCGCGAGTCAGTGCGCGATTGGGGATCGGCACTTCAAGCTCGGGATGCAGAGCCGCCGTGGAATCCTGGATCGACTGCTGCCGAGTTCCGCCCGGCGGACAGCCTGGGGCGGCTGTCCCCACATGGCCTCTCTCCAGGCTGGTAGTGCCAACATTTTTGTGCACCGGAGCAATGAACCTGTATCCACGACGCGCCAGTGTTTCGATGTAGCGGGGACTCGATGCCGAATCGCCCAGCGTTTCCCGCAACTTGTTCACAGCCGTGTTGAGGCTGTGGTCGAAGTCCACAAAGGTGTCCGCGTGCCATAGTTTCTGGCGTACCTCTTCGCGTGTGACCACATCGGGCGCGCGCTCGAGCAGCAGTGCCAGCACCTGAAACGGTTGCTCCTGCAGGCGCAACTTCGCACCGTTCTTGCGCAGTTCCCCGGCAGCAAGGTCGAGTTCGAAAACTCCAAACCGGACGATTCCGGCCATGGGACTTCCTGGGAAATCGGGCATAGAGCGAGAACGAACCATCGCCAAAATAGTGGCAAACGGCTGACGACGCGTAGTGTAGCACCGTGGTGCGCGGCGATTCTGTGCGGCGTACAATACAGGCGTGGTTCCTACTAAACGCCACAACGACTCAAGCCATAAACACCGGCACGCGATCTATGCCACGGAGACTTCCGGCCTCCTGCTGATCGCTTTTCTGCTGCTCGTTCTCACCGTGATCCGGTACTGGCACGCCATTCACTGGAGCGTGCGCTGACGGTGGCTGGGGCGCAGCCTGATCCGCTGCTGGTAGTTTTGCTTGGCCCCACGGCCAGCGGGAAGACTGCGCTTTCTCTGGCGCTGGCGGAGCGTTTCCACGGCGAGATCGTGAACTGCGATTCGGTTGCCATGTATCGCGAGTTTGATATTGGGACAGCAAAGCCCTCGGCCTCTGAACGGGCTCGCGCCCCGCATCATCTTTTCGACACAGTAGAACCAACCAGCCGTGTCACTGCCGGCGAATACGCGCTCACGGCGCGACCAGTGCTGGAAGAAATCAAAGCACGTGGCCACTTGCCAATCGTCGTGGGCGGAACGGGATTGTATCTGCGCTCGCTGCTTGAGGGACTCTTTGCCGGCCCGCAGCGCTCTGAAAAGCTGCGCGAGCGCTTGCGGGAGCGCGCCGCCGGCCGCGACCCGGGCTATCTCCACCGCATTCTGCGCCGTCTGGATGGCACCGCCGCGGTTAGGATTCATACCAACGATATCCCTAAGATCATCCGCGCGATAGAGGTTTGCCTGTCTTCGCGCCAGAAGATGACGGAACTCTGGCAGCAGCAGGGGCGCGAGCCGTTGCGTGGATTCGGAATTCTGCGGATCGGCCTCGATCCCAACCGTCAAGCGCTGTATGAGCGAATCAATGATCGCGCTCAACAAATGTTTGAGGTCGGCCTGGTCGAAGAAACCCAGCGTCTGCTTGAAAAATATGGAGCGGCCGCGGGTCCATTCTCTGCGCTTGGCTACAAGCAAGCAGTTCAATTCCTGCGCGGAGAACTCACGCGTGAGCAAGCATTGCAGACCGCCCAGCAGGCTCACCGCAACTACGCGAAGCGCCAGATGACATGGTTTCGGCGGGAGCCAGAGGTGCAGTGGCTGCGCGGCTTCGGGGACGACGCGAGGATTCAGGCTGAGGCTGTGAGTTGGACACAAACATCAATGACCTCATCTTCCCGCGGATAACCTCACGATTTCTGCTATGTTCTGTGCATGCGCCTCCGATACGCACTAATACTTTGCCCTCTTCTATTCCTCACGGCTGTATTCGCCAAAGATAAATATCAGCGCCCCGGCCCTATCCGCCTCACGCACGATGGAGAAAAGTGGGCCGAGAAAACGCTGCATAAGCTGACGCTGGAAGAAAAAGTCGGGCAGGTATTCATGATCTGGTGCCGGGCTAGCTTTCTCAACGTGGAAAATCCGGAGTACCTGCAGCTGCGCGAGGCCATGCAGAAGTATCACGTTGGGTCCTTCGCCATGACGGTGCATGTGGATGGTCCGTATCTGCTGCGCAGCGAGCCCTACGAAGCGGCCGAACTGCTCAACCGTCTACAAAGCGATTCGAAGCTCCCGCTGTTGTTCGCCGCCGATTTCGAACGTGGTGTGCCGATGCGTCTGATGGGAGCCACTATTTTCCCGCATGCCATGGCTTTCGGTGGAGATGGCAGGTTGGGAGACGCTGAGGCTTTCGGTCGCATAACCGCGGAGGAATCGCGCGCCATCGGCATTCACTGGAACTTCTTTCCCGATGCGGATGTGAACTCGAACCCGGCGAATCCCATCATCAACACGCGGTCTTTCGGCGAAGATCCCAGGCAGGTTGGCGATCTCGTGGCGGCATATATCAAGGGCGCGCATGAAGGTGGAATGCTGACCACGGTAAAACATTTTCCGGGGCATGGCGATACGGCGACCGATTCGCATCTGGGCGTCGCCAGCGTAAACGTTGACCGGGCGCATCTCGAGTCCATCGAGCTGCCACCTTTTCGCCAGGCCATCGCGGCGGGTGTCGATTCTGTAATGGTGGCGCACGTCACAGTTCCGGCGCTCGATGCCGATCCGAACCATGTGGCGACGATTTCCCCGGCGATCGTTTCGGAGTTGCTTGAGAAACAACTGGGATTCAAGGGAATTATCGTTACGGACGCGCTCGATATGGCGGGTCTGACGCACCTTTTTGCTAATGATATTGGCCGCGCCGCGGTGGAGGCCTTCAAGGCTGGCAACGATCTGCTGCTGATCCCTGCCGACTTTCCAGCCTCGTACAATGCGATGCTGCAGGCCGTACAATCGGGCGAGATCTCACGCGAACGCCTCGATCATTCGGTGCTTAAGATCCTGACGACTAAGGCCTCTTTGGGCCTTCAGGATGCCCGGTTAGTGGATCTGGGCGCTCTAGCCACGGTGGTGGGTAAGCCGGCGAATCTTGCGTTTGGCCAACAGGTAGCGGACGATGCGATTACCCTGGTTCGCGACAATGGCAAGGTTCTGCCGCTCAAGTCTTCACTGAAGAACTCGGGAACCACGAAGGCTGCGCTTCCGTATACAACACAAGAGGAGACACACAATCAGGTAGTGGCCGTGTTGTTCTCCGACGACGTGCGAAGCGATTCCGGGCGTGCTTTTGCGCGGGAATTTCGCGCCCGTATTCCGGACGCTCGTGTGATCTATGTGGATCCGCGCATTGCGGCAGGGATGAACGACGAAGTACTGAAGGCAGTGGACGAAGCTCAGACTGTAGTTGCCGCTGTGTATGTGGTGCCGACGGCGGGCAAAATCGGAAACAGTGTTGCCATGGCTGACGCGACCGGCGCGCTGCTGCAGCAAGTCCTGGATCACGCGGCTGGAAAAACTGCGGTCGTCGCTATGGGAAATCCGTATCTTGCCGCTGATTTTCCGAAGATTGAGACTTACATGTGTACGTTTTCCAACGCAACAGTTTCGGAGATCGCTGCGGCGAAGGCCTTGTTTGGCGAAATCGCGATCCGTGGCCATCTCCCTGTCAACATTCCCAATGTGGCGCAGCGCGGTGTTGGCCTGGAGCGCCCGATCCGAATTGCGGGAGGAGGATCTGAACATGGGCAAAAATAATGTTTCCCTTTGGGTTGGAGTCATACTGGGAACCCTCGTTTTTCTGGGCGGATGTAGCGTGAATGTGAAGAAAGAAGCCAACGGGCAAGATAAGCGTGTCGATATCAACACGCTGGTTGGCGGAATTCATGTCAGTAAGCAAGGGGATATCTCCGACGTGGGGCTTGCTGTATATCCTGGCTCACGGGCGAAAGAGAAAGATTCCGATGGGAGCAACAAAAGCGCCAATGTAAACATTTCGGGTTTCGGCTACGGCCTGAGGGTTGTTGCGGTGGAGTATGAGTCCGATGATGCCCCGGGTAAGGTTCTGGCCTACTACAGAGATCAGCTGAAGCGGTATGGGAATGTGCTGGAGTGCCACACGTCGAGAGGAAATTGGAACGTCAACATGGGTTCCCACGGATCGAGCGATGGCTCGAACGAGTTGACCTGCGAAGGCAGCGGCGGCAATAACATTGAGCTGAAGGTCGGAAAGAAGGACGATCAACACATTGTGGCGGTAGAGCCGCAAGGTAAGGGGTCGAGTTTTTCGCTGGTTTATGTGCGAGCCCACGGCAAGGATGCGGATATATAAATCGTCGCAGGAATTTTAGATCGAAGAACGGACAACCTCCTCGCGAACGTTCGAGGATACTTGAGGATGGCATCTATGTTTCGAGCAAACGTATCGCGCACGCTTCTTACAGCGGCAATCGGAGTGGTTCTTACGGCTCCCGGCTTGGCCGCGCAACAAAAGCAGGACAGCGGCCAGGATAAGCATTTGGACATACAAAGCTCCGCCGGGGACTTGCATGTAGGCAACGATGGAGATGCTCGAAAAACCGGGCTGCCGCTTTATCCCGGAGCGCGTTTATCGCACGACGAAGAGAACAGCAGTGCGGCCAATCTCAGCCTCTTCACCGAAGCCTTCGGAGTGAAACTGGTGGTCGCAAAATACGATTCCGGCGACGCTCCCGGCAAGGTCGTCGATTTCTATCGGGACAAACTTAAAAAGTACGGCAAGGTGATCGAGTGCCACACTCGCGAACACGGCGGCGCCCACGCGGACTTTGACGACGACGATTCCAAGGGCGAACATTCTAAGGCCGAACAGTCCAAAGAAGTGAAATGTGAAGGTGACAACACCGGTCCGGTCACCGAGCTGAAAGTTGGGACGCAGGATAATCAGCATGTAGTCGCGATTGAACCAAAGGCCGGCGGATCGAGCTTCGCGCTGGTTTACGTGCACACTCGCGGCAAGCAGGGCGACATCTGACGGGTCATGCGATACTTTCAGAGCTAGTCCGGCTCTGAGATTCTGATGGACCATCCCTGCTACAAGTGCGGGCATAGCGTCGAAGATGGTAAGCCCTTCTGCGCCGAATGCGGAGCACCGCAGATTCGCGTGACCATGCCGGAGAGCCCGCCTTTAGTTCCCGCAGGTGTCTCGTCCCCCGATCTGCCGATCTTTGTTTCCGACTCTCCGCTGGTCCCGGGCGCATTGGGTGCTTCCGCGTTTTCGACCGAGATCGTCTGGCCGACGGCGTTTCGGGCGTGTGCGATTGCGGCTCTGATTGCAGCTCTAGTGATGAGTCTTGGTCTGATGGTTCCTCTTTTGGCCGTGATGGGGGCCGGATTTTTGGCAGTGAATCTTTATCGCCGCCAGAGTCCCGGCTGGGATGTCAACGCGCGATCCGGAGCGAAACTGGGAGCGGTTTGCGGCGTTCTCTTTTTCGGAATTTCGGCCATCTTCGAGACGCTGGCGGCGGCGCTGTTTCACACGGGAGGGCAAATTCGCCAGAAGATGCTCGAAGCGCTTCAGCAGGCCGCTTCCCGCACCAGTGATCCGCAAGTGCAAGCGGCTTTCGAGAGCTTGAAGACTCCAGAGGGAATAGCCCTCATGCTGGTCTTTGGGCTTGCGTTATTGTTTCTGGTTTCGATTGCCATGGGCAGCATTGCGGGGGCGCTGACCGGCGCCTTCCTTGGGCGGCGGAAGCGGCCGTAATAGTGCGCCGCCGTCCTGGTCTTGCCGTGGGCCGCGTTCGCCGCGTATGATGCACCGTTTGCCTTCACACGCCATGAACAAACCGGCACGCGGATCGTTGCTCAGCATCGAGCACCTCGAAGACAAAGAAATCCTGGGGCTGCTGAGGCTGGCCCGGCGGATGAATCCGCTCAAGGCGCGTCCGTTGTTGCGCAACAAGCGTGTGGTTTTGTTGTTTTACGAAGCTTCGACGCGTACCCGGTCATCGTTCGAAATCGCCGCCAAATCACTGGGCGCCATCACCACGCTAGTGCAATCCTCGGGATCGAGCATCGAGAAGGGCGAGTCCCTGCTCGACACCGGCTATACTCTGCGGGCGGTGGGCGCGGACGCCATTGTAATTCGCCATCCCGCAGCGGGCGCGCCTCACCTGATGGCGAGGCACCTTGACATCCCAGTGATCAATGCTGGCGACGGCATGCACGAGCATCCGTCCCAGGCGCTGCTTGATGCCTTCACGATTTTGAAACACAAGAAATCGTTCCAGGGTTTGCAGATCGCGATTATCGGCGATATTTACCACAGCCGGGTGACACGTTCGAACTGCCATCTGTTGACGCGCTTCGGCGCGAAGATCACGCTGTGCGGGCCGCCCGAGTTTGTGCCCGACGTGGCCGCTACGCTCGCGCCCGGTCTGCGCGTGGCCCGGCATATCGAAGAGGCGCTGCGTGGCGCGGATGTGATCATGCTGTTACGGTTGCAGAAAGAGCGCCTCGCCGGCCAGAAGATTCGCCTGCAGGATTACATTGCGCGTTACCAAATGACGGCGGCGCGGGTGAAGTTGGCGAAACGCGATGCGATCGTCATGCATCCCGGACCGATCATTCGTGGGCTGGAGTTGACGGCGGAAGTGGCGGACGGGCCGCAGTCACGAATCATTGACGAAGTGCATAATGGCGTTCCCACGCGAATGGCGATTCTGGCGCGGGCGTTGGGCAAGGCGAAATGAGCCAGGCATCTTCAGCGATCAAACCAGGTCGATCAACAGGGATGTAGGAAATGGCAAACGATAAATCCAAGGCAGGATCGCTGCTGATCAAAGGCGGCCACCTGATCGACCCCGCGGCGAAGATCAATACGCCGATGGATATTCTTCTGCGCGATGGGCGGGTTGCTGAGGTTGCGCTGCCGAATAAGATTCGCGGCGGTGCTGACGAGAAATTTGAGGCGCGCGGCCTGGTCGTTGCTCCAGGATTCATCGACCTGCACGTTCATCTGCGCGAACCGGGACAAGGCTATAAAGAAACGATTGCCACGGGCACGGCTGCGGCCGCCGCCGGAGGATTCACGTCGGTCTGCACCATGCCGAATACCGCGCCGGTGGTCGATACGGACGAATGGGTCGCGTGGTTGAAGCATCCCGAGCGTGGAGCGGTGGTCAACGTTTTTCCGATCGCTGCGGCGACAGTTAACTCGCGCGGTTCGGCGCTCACTGATTTTGCGGCGCTACAGCGTGCGGGGGCGGTGGCCGTTACCGACGACGGGAAGCCCATCCTGGACGACGAAATCATGCGGGCTGCGCTGCGGCTTGGGGCGGAGTTGAACCTGCCCGTAGTGCAACACGCCGAAGACACGCGGCTCACGGAAAATGCATCGATGAACGAAGGGCTCACCAGCTTTCGTCTCGGTCTGCGGGGGATGCCGGCAGCGGCTGAAGCCAACATTGTGGATCGTGACGTCACTTTGGCACAGGAGATTCGCGAATCGCGCTTGCATGTCGCGCATCTTTCCACCTCAGACGCGCTCAAGGCGGTGCGGCGTGGCAAGCGCGCCAGAGCTCGTGTGACGTGCGAGGTTACGCCGCACCACTTCACTTTGCTCGACGAGGACATAGGCGAGTACAACACAAATTTCAAGATGAACCCGCCGCTACGCGCGAAGGCCGACCGCGAAGCTGTTCTGGTCGCGCTCGCTGACGGCACCGTGGATGCCATCGCCACCGATCATGCTCCTCATGCCACACACGAAAAGCAAGTCGAGTTCGAGCGTGCGGCCTTCGGGATTACGGGACTCGAAACCGCGTTAGCTCTGGCGATTACTAAGCTGCACCGCGAGCATAAGATTCCGTTGACGCGGATCGTCGAACTGTTTACCGCCGGGCCCGCGCGCGTTTTTGATCTGCGCGGCCGGGGATCGCTGGTCCGCGGCAATTTCGCGGACGTCACTATTTTTGACCCCAAGAAGCGCTGGACGTTTGAGGCCGCCAAGTCGCGGTCGTTATCGCTCAACACTCCGTTTGATTGCTGGCAGTTTACGGGGAAGGTGGTGGCGACAATTGTGGGCGGGCGGGTTGTTTATCGTGCTGGTTGAGGCAAGTCGCAGAAGCGACGGCATTCATTAGCCCCGCACGTGAGCGCGGGGAGGAGACTTGTAAGAGGGAAAGCCGAGTCGCGTTAGCGATGCCAGGAAAAGAGAGACCCAAGAGAAACAGAGTTACCGCCCAATTCCCATCTTCTTCCCCACTCTCCCCAGCACTCCCAGCGCCTGCTCCAACTCATCTTTCGTATGTGTTGCGGTCATGATGGTGCGGATGCGGGCTTTGCCTTCGGGGACGGTGGGAAAGGCGATGCCAGTGCCGAGGACGCCTTCTTTGAAGAGCTCGCGGGAGAAGTCCATGGTGAGTTTGCCGTCGCCGATGATAATGGGCGTGATCGGAGTCTCGCTGGCGGGAGTGGCGCGGCCTCCAATGTCGAAGCCGAGCAGGCCGAGTTCTTTTTTCCAGAAGCGCGTGTTCTCCCAGAGCCTCTCCATGCGCTCAGGCTCGTTCTCCAGAACGTCGAAGGCCGCGATGCATGTTGCCGCTACTGACGGCGGATGCGAGGTCGAGAACAGAAAGGGCCGCGCGCGGTGGTAGAGAAAATCAATTAGGTCGCGGGAGCCGCAGACGTATCCGCCGAGTGCGCCGATGGCCTTCGACAGAGTTCCGACCTGAATATCCACGCGCCCGTGAACGTTGAAATGATCGATGGAGCCGCGGCCGTTGCGGCCGAGGACGCCGGATGCGTGCGCGTCGTCGACCATCATGATGGCACCGTATTTTTCCGCAGCATCGCAGAGGCCCGGCAGCGGGCCGATGTCGCCGTCCATGGAGAAGACGCCGTCGCTGATCAGCAGCTTTTTGCCGGGCTCGTCCTTGATGCTGGCCAGTTGTTCTTCGGCGTGAGCGACGTCTTTGTGGCGGAAGACAAGAATCTTTGCCTTCGATAACCGCGCGCCGTCGATGATCGAGGCGTGATTGAGCGCATCGGAGATGATGAAATCGTCCTTGCCCAGCACAGCTGACACGGTACCCGCATTCGCCGCGAAGCCCGACTGGAAGACTACACAGGCTTCCACATTTTTGAAGCGCGCGATCTTTTCTTCCAGCTCCATGTGGATCTTCATGGTGCCGGCGATAGTGCGCACCGCACCCGATCCGACGCCGTATTTTCGCGTGGCTTCGAGCGCCGCCTCGCGTAGCTTGGGATGCGTAGTCAGGCCGAGATAATTGTTCGATGCCAGGTTGATGACTTTCTTGCCGTCGAAGGTGCAGACGGGGGCCTGCTCATCTTCCAGCACGCGCAGCTTGAAGTGCGTGCCCTTGGCCTTGAGTTCGTTGAGTTGCTCGGTGAGATAGGAGAGCGGGTTGGTGCGGGTTGCTGTGGTCATAATTCCTCGGGTAAAAATTCTTTGCCCCGGATTTGCGGATAAACACCGATCCGAAGATAAATCATTCGGTAGCTCGAAATCATTGGTCAAGCTGGAACAGAAACTCCATGTTCATTCGTGTAAGTCCGTGGTGAAAATCTAGCCTAGAACATGATCGGGTTTCCGGTTGCAATGCTGGCTTCGCACAACTGCTTCATATTCGTGAAAAACTCTTTTTCGGAATCGGCTAGGATGTCGCTGGAGTGGAGCACGGTATCGACCTCCTGTAACAAGTTTGCCGCCACTTTGCTGGAGAGCCAGTCGCCGGTGTGCGTGCCATCGTAGAGAACTTTTTCCAGCAGGATGGGAAATCGCGGACCCGGAGTCCCCTGCAGGTGACGCAGAAAACTTCGCAGATTGCCAACCCGCGTGATGTTGCCCAGAAACAGCGAGAGAAGAAATCCCTCGTGTTCGCAGGACTCACTGAGCCATTTGTCGTGAGCCTCCCACTCTTCTTCGGAAGGATCGCCCGACAATGTGGGCTCGCCGGACTCATCGAATGTAAGCCGGTCGGGGAGCGGGTGGGGTTTCGCCTTGCCATCGCGGATGCAGGTACAGCGCACGAATCCATCAAGGCTCATAATTCACTTCCATCTGCAAATCCACAATCCTCGTCAGCGGACTCTGTTCGGATACACCAAAATTTTACTCGCCTCACCAGTCTTCAATCGCTCCATCGCCTTGGCGAAGTCCTTCATCGGAATGCGGTCGGTGATCACGGGGTGCAGATCGAGTTTGCCGGCCTTGAGCAAGGCGGTCATCTGATACCAGGTCTGGTACATGCGGCGTCCGTTGATGCCTTGCACAGTGATGCCTTTGAAAATAATGTCTTCGGAAAAATTCAGGGAAATGGGTTTGGAGGTGAGACCGAGGAGAGAAATTCTACCGCCGCGCCGCACAATATCGAATGCTGTGCGAATCGAGTCCGGATGTCCAGCCATTTCGAGGACAACATCGACGCCCAGGCCGCCGGTCTTCTCCGTGACAATCGACCTCACATTTTCTTTCGACGGATCGAGAACGTAGTCAGCCTTCATCGCGTGCGCGATCTTGCGCCGATGCTCGTTCACCTCGATGGCGAACACGCTGGTGGCGCCCACGGCGCGGGCAACGGCGATGGCAAAAAGTCCAATGGGCCCGCATCCCGTGATGGCCACGGTTTTTGCGGCGATTTCACCTGCGAGCACTGTGTGAACCGCGTTGCCCAGCGGGTCGAGGATCGAGGCGTATTCCGCAGGAATAGCGGGATCAAGTTTCCAAATATTCGATTCCGGAATGACGACGTACTCGGCGAAGGCGCCGTTGGCATCGACGCCGATGATCTTCACGTTCTGGCAGATGTGAGCTTCGCCAGTGCGGCATTGCAGGCATTTACCGCAAGCTACATGCATTTCTGCGGAGACGAAATCGCCTTCCTTCACGCTGGTCACTTCGTCGCCGAAGGCAGCCACCTCGCCGCAAAACTCGTGTCCCGGAATCAGCGGCGGGTGAATACGGTTCTGCGCCCAGTGGTCCCAGTTGTAGATATGCAGATCCGTGCCGCAGATGGAAGCCATCTTCACTTTGACCAGCACATCGTTGGGCCCGAAGGTTGGAATCTTGACCTCGCGAATTTCGGCACCCGGTGCGGCCTCCGGTTTCACTACTGCAAGCATCGTGGATGGCATGAACACTACCTTATGAATTCAGACTCAGACACAAAACATATGATTTTAGCACCGCGGGAACTGGGTGCGCTTTCGGAAGAGTGCCTGGAAGAGGGCTAGCTGTCATTCTCGCTGTCATTCTCTATTCGGCTTCGGCGCCGCAGTCTTGTAATCCTCAGACTTACCGCGCGCGATGCTCAGCGTCTTCCAATCACTTCCGCGGAGATGTTTGGCTAAGAGAATGATTTGTCCGATGTGGCCGGCGTAGTGCGCGATCTGGCGATTAATGGCCTGCAGCACGGTGTGCGGCTGGCCGCGGATGGTAACGGTGCGCATCACGTCGTCGGGCCTGAGCGCGCCAAGCGTGGCGAACACTTGCGCCCAGCCTTCTTCCCACCAGCGCATTACATCGGTCCGGGTCATTGCAGCGATCAAATCAAATTCCTGGTCGCGAAAACGGTCGGGCTTTTCGCCATCGGTGGTGAGGAGGTCAGTGAAGCGCGAGCGCATGTTTCCGGCCAGGTGTTTCACCAGAATCGCGATCGAATTCGACTCCGGGTCAAGGGTCGCAAATAGTTCTTCGTCTTTGAGTTGGGCGATGGCGGCTTCGGCCAGGCGCTTGTTTCCGCGGAACTGACGGAGGGCTTCGTCGAGATAATGGGTTGCGAGATCAGTACTTGCTGGATCAGCCATAGGACCTGTTCTATTGTGCTAAGAATTTGGCGTGAGAATAGGCGGCGGAATGATCGGATATGGGGCCATCAACGTCGGCCGCAACTCTATTTCCAGCTCAAACCCGCCCACCCACCCGGCAATCCAGTTGTAGAGCAATGCACCAATCGCGCCCGAAACGAAGCCCATCGCCCCATAAAGTACGGGCAACAAGATTGCGAAGACGACGCCGAATATCCCGGCGAAGGGTGTTCTGGCCTGACCGGCCACAGATCCGATGAGACCAAAGAGCAGGAAAAAAGGCGCGAAGAGCAATCCCATGCAGCCGTAGACCAGCCCTAGGATCTTCGCCACGGAGAGAACTCCAACGGACTTGATGATGTGCATGGATGCGTCCTCATTTCTAGTTGCTTTTTATCGGGCAAACCCCAGCCGCCGCCACCGGGCGACTCAATTCTGATCCGGTCGCCGGGGCGAAGGCGCGTGCTGAACTTTCCCGGCAGGGTTTCGGTCGAACCGCCGCTGCGGATCACGGTTGTCTTGCCCATGGCTCCGTCCCCGGCACCGTTCAATCCCCACGGCGCGAAGACACGCCGCTCGGAGAGCAGCGTCGCTTCGCAATTGGTAAGCACTTCAATCTCGCGAACGATGCCATCTCCGCCTTGATGCTTGCCCGTGCCGCCACTGTCCGGTCGTAGGGCATATCTGCGAACGCGCAACGGATACGCATACTCTAATGCCTCGGCGGGAGTGTTCAATGAATTGGTCATGTGCGTATGCACGCCCGAGACCCCACGTTTGGTGGGGCGCGCTCCCATACCGCCGGCTATGGTCTCATAATAGGCGAACGGTCTTCCGGTGCGGGGATCGATTCCGCCGATAGTCAGATTATTCATGGTGCCGGAGGCTGCGGCGGGCACTCGATCCGGAATAGCTTGTGACAGCGCGCGCAACAGCACGTCGACGATGCGCTGCGACGTTTCGACGTTGCCGCCGGCGACCGCTGCAGGGGGACGGGCGTTCACGATTGTTCCCTCCGGGGCAACGATTCGGATGGGACGCATCAGCCCTGCGGTGGCAGGAACATCGTCCTCCAAGAGGCAACGGAAGACGTAGAAACAAGCGGAATAGGTGATTGCCTCGACGGCATTCACGCTGCCTTCGACTTGCGCGTCGCTTCCCGTAAAGTCGACCGTGACGATCTGGCCCTGCTTGCGGGAGTGTGAGGGATGTTGGTTCGAAATGGTCAACGTCACGCTGATTCTTATCGGTTGGTCGGTGATGCCGTCATTATCCAGAAAGTCCTGGCCGCGATATTTTCCAGGCGGCACGCGCAGCAGAAATGCGCGCATTAACTCTTCGGAATATTCCAGCAAGTCTTTCGCCGCGCGCTTTGCCCGATCGATTCCGTAACGCGCACAGATCTCCCGCAGCCGCTCGGCTCCCGTGTGGCAGGCAGCAATCTGCGCGCCCAGATCGCCTTCACGCTCCTCCGGGGTGCGGACATTATTGAGGAGAAGAGCCAGGACATCGGCCTGCATTACTCCCGCGCGCATTATTTTTACGGGAGGGATGCGGAAACCTTCCTGATAGATATCGCGGCAGAGTCCCATTGATCCGGCAAACGTTCCGCCTACGTCGGCGTGATGCGCGCGCGAGGCCACATAGAAGACGGGCGGGGAGTGCCGTCGTTTTTTGATATCGACGGGAGCGACGAGGGTGATGTCGGGAAGATGCGTTCCTCCGCGGAAGGGATCATTCAGCATCACCACATCACCGGGGGACATTTCGCAAGAGGCAACGGCAGCCCGCACTGACATCGGCATCGACCCGAGGTGAACGGGCATGTGGTCGCCCATGGCGATGACCTCGCCATCGGCGTCGAAGAGTGCGCAGGAATAGTCGCGCCGTTCTTTAATGTTGGGAGAAAACGCGGTGCGGCGCAAGGCCGCGCCCATCTCCTCGGCGATCGAGTGGTAAAGATGCTTGAAGATTTCGAGTTCAATGGGATCGTGCCGCATGAGGCGCAGTTTACCGTAAGCTGGAACGGGGAACCAGGCTTGAGGCGGTGGTGGTTCGGCGGACTTCATCCGCGGACACCGATTTGCGTGCGCCCGACAGTGCTGCGCGGGAGCCGCGCGAACTCCTACGAGAGAAAAATTGTGGTCGAAATGCAAAATTGTGTTGACACTGCGTTCATAGTGCCGCAATATCTTGTGTTAAGGACGCTACCCGTACCACAAGTTGGGTAGCTTTTTGCAATCGGGTCCCCGAAGTTGCAAGGGAAAATCGTTCACGGAGGAACCTTCAATGGCAACCAAGAAGAAGGCAAAAAAGAAGAAACACTAACCAACCGTCTGCGAGACGATACTTCGCAAGGGCCGAGATTTTAAACAGCCTCTCAGGAGAAGCACCTCTTGAGAGGCATTTCCTTTCTTGCGGAGCCGAACCCAACTGGAAAACGATTTAACCGAGCGCTCGAAATTCTTCCTATCGATTTCATTCCCCTGTGTCACAATACTGAGACAATCCGGGTTTGAATTGGCGATGCGAACATGAGTCCGAGAAAAAAGAGCGCGGGCAAGGGCGATAAGGATAAAGATAGAGACAAGGCGGGAGAAGTGTTCATCCCGGACAAACTCTATTTCCGTATCGGAGAAGTGGCTACCCTGTGCCGCCTGCCCGCCTACGTGCTGCGTTTCTGGGAGAGCGAGTTCCCGCAACTGAAGCCGGTGAAGAGCAGCACCGGCCAGCGCATGTACCGCCGCCGGGACGTGGAAAGCGTGCTGCGGATCAAGCAGCTCCTCTATGAACAGGGGTTCACGATCGTGGGCGCGCGGCAGCAACTTCGTTCTGAAATGAAGGCCGAGAAGGGTCAGGCCGCGATTCCATTCCCGGCGCAATCAAATGTCGAAATCCAGCACATCCGCCAGGGCTTGCGTGAGATTTTGAATCTGCTCTCAACGCGTCGAACGGGATAGGACCTGCGAATCCCATAGGCAAGAAATCACCGCGGGATCAGCGTCGTGCTCGCCACCTTAGGTTTCAGGCTGCGGCTGGCTTCTTAGGCTTGCCGGCGTTCGCGGCGTCCAGGCGGATGCGGCTGACGCGTGCGGTTTCGTGAAGCAGATCGTCAGTGGCTTGCTTCTCATCGCCTGCCATCACCGAACCTGCTGCCAATGCGAAACGCAACGCGTCCGCCTGATCGTCGAAGTACAAAATGACTTGCCCGGACATAATGATTCCCCCGAATTGAAATGCTTTCGCGGCGACGAACCTGACGCGACTGGAGCTTTCTGCAATTGTCGCGGAGCGCACTTGCGGTCAGAAGTACTTTTCTTGGTTCGGGGCTATCGGAAGTACACGCCGCTGGTGAAAGCGGGTGTTTGGTCCGCAAAATTTAGAAATGGTCGGGACGGGCAGATTTGAACTGCCGACCCCTCGCACCCCAAGCGAGTGCTCTACCAGGCTGAGCCACGTCCCGACTAGGAAGGAACCCGCTGCATCGCATCCGCAGCGGAGGGGGTTAACCAGAGAATTTTACCAGAGATGTGGGCGGCATCCTAAATTCTTTAACACAGGGGACACAGAGTCACACAGAGGCTAAGGCGCAAAACGTCATCTGCGCTTGCGTTTCGATTTCTTCGAGGACGGTTTGAGCGATGGCAGGACCGGTGCTTCTTCCAGAATGGCAAACTGAATTTTCTTTTCCACCGGATCGATGCCGTCGACGAGAACTCGAATTCTTTGTCCCAGGCTGTAGGTTTTCCGCGAACGCTGGCCGATGATCTGGCGAGTATTTTCGTGGTACGTGTAGTAGTCGTCGGTGAGCGTGTTCAGCGGGACCAGTCCTTCGATGAACAAGTCGGTGAGTTCGACGAAGAACCCGAACTTGGTGACGCTGGTGATCAGTCCGTCGAAGTCTTCGCCTACTCGGTCCTGCATGAACTTGACTTTTTTCCACTCCATGAGCTCGCGCTCGGCCTCATCGGCGCGCCGTTCGGAGTGGCTGGACTCTTCGGCGATGTTGTGCAGTTCGTCGAGCGGGATGGGGCCGCCGAGAGGTTCGAGCGCTTCGCGATGCGCGGCGTGGTCGCGGCGCTTAGACCAGGGGGAAGGCGTGGTTTCGGCATCTGGGTTCGGGGAGCGTTCCACTCGGGACGGCGAGACGCCAGCGCGACTGTTGGGCGCTGGAAAGATTCCAATCGGAATCTCGCCGTCATGTTTTTCCGCTGAATCGCGCAGCACTTCTTTCAGGATTCTATGCACGATTAGATCCGGGTAGCGGCGGATGGGCGACGTGAAGTGCGTGTAGCTAGGCGCCGCCAGCGCGAAGTGGCCCACATTTTCTTCCGAGTAGCGAGCTTGCTTGAGCGAGCGCAGCATCAGGTAACTCAGGATGCGTTCCTCAGGTTTCCCGGCGATCTTAGCGGCGAGTTTCTGGTACATGCGCGGCGTGATGTGAACGTCCTTAGGAATTTCGATAGTGCGCGCCTGCTTGCCGGTGCCGCGGGCGGAGCGGCGATCGCTTTTGAATTGCACGCGCTGAATGGGCAGCGCACCCACGCCAAGTGAATAGCCGAATGTTGCGGCGATTACTTCGAAGTCGTAGACGCGCTTGGCGTCGGGTTTTTCGTGGATTCGATAAAGAGACGCGATGCGCTTGGATTCCAGATACTGCGCGACGCATTCGTTGGCCGATAGCATGAATTCTTCGATCAGACGATGAGCGATGTTGCGCTCCGAGCGCGTGATGCTTTTCATCAAGCCAAGTTCATCGAACTCGATAACCGGCTCCGGGAGATCGAAGTCGATCGATCCCCGGCGTTGGCGCTTGCGGTTGAGAATCATTGCGAGGTCGCGCATGAGTTCGAACGTCGGAACCAGCCCTGCATAACGCTCGCGCTCGGCAGCATCGCCTTCGATCACAGCATTGACCGCGGTATAAGTCATACGCTCGGCAGAGCGGATGACGCCCTCGCACACTTCATAGCCGACAATCTCGCCGTGAGGATCGATCTGCATCACGCAGGAAAGCACCAGGCGGTCGAGTTGCGGGCGTAGGCTGCAAATATCGGTGGAGAGTTCGAGCGGGAGCATGGGAACGGCGCGGTCCGGGAAGTAAACGCTGGTGCCGCGCAGATGAGCTTCCTGATCGAGCGCGGATCCGGGAGTTACGTATTGGGCGACGTCCGCGATGTGAACCTGCAGTTCGAAATTGCTGTTGTCGAGACGGCGGACGGTGACCGCATCATCGAAGTCGCGGGCAGTTTCACCATCGATGGTGACGATCGGCAATGAACGGAAGTCGCGGCGGTGTCGAAGCTCCTGTGCCGGGATGATGGCTGAAACATTTTGCGCTTCTTCCAGCGTAGCCACGGGAAAGTGATGCGGCAGGTGGAACTTGCGGATTGTGATTTCCACGTCGATGCCGAAATCGTCCTGGCGTCCGATAATCTCGAAGACGCGTCCGCGCGGATTCTGTGTGGGCGTTGGCCAGTCGGTAATTTCGACGTCGACAACTACGCCTTCGAGGTCGTCCAAATCCGAGTGCGTCGCAGCTTCGTCGCCGAGCACGCGATCCGCCGAGTGTTTGCTTTTCTTCTGTCGCTCCTCGGCGCCCTCGGCGGTTGTATTTTCCGGAGTCTCCATGCCGTGCGGGATCACGATTTCCTGCGTGATCTTGCTGTCGATCGGCTTCACGTAATTGTGACGGCTGCCGTAGTGGAAAATTCCAACTACCGTGGGATGAACCCGCACCACCGAACGCACGATGCGGCCTTCGGCGCGCCCGTCGGGTCGAGTAGCGATGACGTCGACGAGGACGCGATCGCCGTGCATGGCATTGCCGATGGCGTGGGGCGCGATGAAGATGTCTCCCACGAGCCGCGACTTCATGGAGGGACTCAGCGAACTCGCGTCCGGAATGACGAAGCCGAAACCGTCGCGGTGCATGGTGAGGCGTCCGGCGACCAGATTCCTGTCATTCTTGTCTGGCGCCGCGTGCGGCAGGGCATAGCGATCGGAGTTCAACTGAACCAGTTCGCCCGCGGCGACCAGCTTTTGAAGATGTGCGTCGAGCTGACCGCGGGCATCTCCATGCAGACCCAGTTCGCGGACGAGCTGCTTGAATCCTGCAGCGCGCTTGGGCTGGCGGGCAATGTGTTTCAGGATGGCGGAGTCGGAAAGCATGAGGGCGGTCCGTGATCAGCATATCGCACGCAGATTGCATACGTCCTGCGTCCTCAAAAGACGCGTCACTCAGGATGACAGAACTACAGAACTAAGGAGCGATCTCATGAGGCTCACCAGGTGTCGCCGCCTCCGCGCGGCGGCCATGCGCCCAGAAACCGACGGATCATTGCAATTTGGCCGATGTGATAGCTGTTGTGAGCGACGAGCTGCCATAAAACGGCTTCGAGCGTGTGGTCACGTTGTAGATGACTGGGGTGCGTGGTTTCGACCTGACGATCGAGTTCAGCTCGATCCGAGCCTGCGAGCGCGGCAGTGTCGTTTAGGAGTGCGGCAAATCGCGCCTGCCATCTCTTCCATTCGGCATTTGCCAGTGCGGCCGTGGCTGGAAAGCTTTCGGAATTATGGGCAGGATAGGGCGGCTTCTCACCGCGAATGCGACGCAGATCATAGTCCATCCAGTAGTTCATGTGGAAGAGAAGTTGGGCGATGGAGTGAGGAAACCCTGCAACCTGTCGCGCCGCAAGATCGCAGGAAATATCTTCGACACAGGCGAGCGGATCGGCGTGAGCACCGTTACCGCGAAGCAATTCAGTCAATGCGCGTGAAGACATGGAGTTCTATCCGCGGGTTGCGGCAAAATATTTTTCCTCCAGAATCCTGCGGTGATGCAGTTCGTGTCCCGCGATGATGTAAGCGATTCCGCGCACGCTGACTTCGTTCTTATTCGCAAGCCCGCGCCGCATCCATGCCGCCTCGTCGAGATTACGCAGCAGCGAGAGCGTGGAGCGGCGGACGGCGATAAAGTCTTCCACCAGATCGCCCAGAGAACGATGTGCGAATGGGCCGTTGCGCACGTAGTCATCCTGCTCAAAGCCTTCCAACGGCGTGGCATCGGCGCGCGAGATACGAAGAGCGCGGTAGGAGAAGACGCGCTCGGTATCGCAGACGTGACCGAGAACCTCCTTCGCGCTCCATTTGTCTGGTGCGTAGCGGAAGTCTCCGTCCTGCTCGTCTCGGCCGGAGAGCAACATCATGGTCTGACGCCGCTGCTGGTCGAGCGTGCTGAGGATGTCCTCGCCTTCTACAAGAGAAATGTAGCGGGCGTAGTAAGGGGCGTACTCGTCCGGTTGAGGGCGAGCGACGATCAACGTTGGCGGACTTATCACGGCTGGTTCCAACATGGCTGGCTCCTGGATGAATCGTAGTTTCGAGAAATGTTGAGTGAAGAGCATACTCCGACAAGCTGTGGAACGGTTAATTCGGCGGCTGGCAGGGAATGCTGTTCCGGGAATCCTTACACGGCAGGTGAGCCGAAATGGGAGGTCCGAGACGACGAGAGATGTCGATTGCACACCCTGACGGACGTACCATCCTAGGAAACACTGTTGAAAATAAAGCTTTTCCACAGTGCTCACAATGAGACGGCGGAGTACAATTTGATTTGGTCACGCAAGTGCGGCACGTGATCCCTAATCCCAACAAGGAAAGGAACTTTGTAACCCATGTGGAAGCCGACAAACCAACCTCAGACCCCAGGACGACCGGCCGAGCCGGAGCGTCCAATTATGAATACATCGAGCGCGCCTGCCATGATGGCGAATGAACCTGCGATTGCGCCGCGTCCGGCTGCAACCACCACTACGACTGCGGACCAGGCGACCATCGGCAAATCGCTGGTGATCAAGGGCGAGGTGACTGGCTCGGAGTCGCTCTACATCGATGGCCGGGTGGAAGGTTCGATCAGCCTGGCGGGAAATCGAGTCACCATTGGACGAAATGGCGTGGTTGCCGCCAACATTAATGCCCGCGAAATCGTCGTGCTCGGAAAAGTGCGCGGCAATCTGACGGCCAGTGATCGCGTTGACATCCGCAGCGATGGATCGCTCACCGGCGACGTGGTGGCGGCGCGCATCTCCATTGAAGATGGCGCGTTCTTCAAGGGCGGCATCGATATCCGCAAAGGTGGAACGCCTGTCCAGCAAAAGCCGAATGGCAAGGATGAGAGCGTCTCCGCGCCCGAGCCGGCGGCGGTTGGAGCGCGAGCTTAAGTTTCGTAGCGGTTTCTACAAAGGCGTTACCCAGAAGAAAGATTAGCGGCGGAGTTCGCAGGGATTGCGAATGTCCGCCGCTTTGTTTTTTCAGGGTCACGTACTCCCACTCAAGCTACTGCTCGCACTTATTGTAATCCGGTCGTTCGGCAGCGCAAACATTCTTGCCACCCGAGACAGGCTTTCCGTCAAAAGTAGCGGACACCGTTTTGCTCTTCGTTATGGCGGGACGGCTGTTATCGCAAGACTTCGCCGCTTTCTCCGCGCAGTCTTTTTCTGAATCAGCAGCAACTTTTTCATCGCAGCTTGCCTGACCATTGCACTTGGAGAAGGATTCCTTCTCCTTGCCGGGGCAGGCTGTTCGCGTAGTTTTGAGCACGCATTCGCCCGCGAAGGCGGACACGGAAAGGCAGAACAACAACAGACAAGATACAAGCACTCTCATTTTGTTGATTACCTCCGGCCGAAGGCTAGCACGTTTCATCGGGTTCTTCCACCGCACAGTTGCTTCGGCTGAACGCAAGGTAAGGCGTGCCAAAATTCAAGGTGGTGGGGTCATAATGGCCGGGCAGAACAAAGCCGTCAAAATGTTTAAGACCACGTCTACAGGCTGGTGACAGGGTTTCATACGAAGCCGAGATTGCCAGTTCAATCGGTCACAGAAACGCAGGGAAGTGGACGACCGATTCCTGTGGAAAGGAGGCGATAGCGCTCAGAACCTGTCAAACGTCAATCAGTGATATCGGGATTTTGCGACAACCACGACCCGCGGGAACAGCGGAGCTTGCTGCACTTTCGTAATTTGAACTGAGGACCGCTTCCGGTCATCATCGGCCAAAATGCCCCCCTCTCCGAGCACCCGCCGATGGCAGCGGCATCCCGTAGACCTGCCGCTCCGCGTGGTCGTTTCAAACGGCTTCTCAACCACCATGGTCCCTGGTTTGGGCACGGAGTTAAGTGAAGGCGGTATGGAGTTGTATGCCGGAATCTGGCTGAAACCGGGCGATCTACTGGAGATTGAGTTCGGGATTCCGTGTCACTTACGGATGATGGCCATCGTCCGCGACCGGAGCGGATTCTGTTTTGGACTGGAATTCATTGCCCCGCTGCCGACTGAGCCGGAGTCTTAGAAACAGCCGATTCTTGCATTTACTCGTTACCCCTTGCCGGAGAAGCAAAATAACTTTCGAAATTATCATCTTCACAAACCTAAGGCAGACACGGGGGCTTATGGCATCTGAGGGTCGGAGGTCTGCCAACGGGGAGTTTGGAAGCAATGAGTAAAATCGCGAGTTTTCGCCAACTATCCTGCAAGAGGGTCAAACGGAAACGGAGGCGTCGTAGTCGGCACCTCCGTTTTGAGGAAGAGGAAAGAGAACGGGCCGTTTACTTTCCGCCGGCGCTGGCACCAGCGATGCCCTTGTTCACCAGGAGCTTGACTTCGGCCCTGCGATTTTCAGTTCGCCCGGAAGAAGTCTCGTTCGAGGCGGCGGGGTTGGTCTCACCCATTGCACCAGGCGCGACAATCCGACCAACTGGAACGCTACACTCCTGAAGGAGATAGGCGACTACTGCTTGAGCGCGTTCCTTGCTCAGCAATTGATTGCTGGAAGCGGTGCCCACCGAGTCGGCATAGGCCGCCACCTGGATCACGTAGCCCTTTTCGTAGGCGAGGGACTTCTTTGCTAAATCCGCAAGCGCATTCCGGTCCTGCCCCGAAACGCTGTAATCCCCGGTGCCAAAGTACACCGTATATTCACCCTTCACGACAAAGTCACCCAACTCCGAAAAGCGCTTCTGGGTGGATTTTGCAACTTCGTCAATGCTCGCCTGGTTGGCCGCGATGTCTTGCTTCGCCGCTGCGATGGCTGCCTGGTTGGCCGCCTGGTTGGCCGCAATTTCTTCATCGGTCGCCTTCTTATTGGCTTGGTAGGCCTGCATGTTCTGGGCTTGTTGTTGAGCCGTGGGGTTCAAACCGGCCTGGATCACCTTGGCTACGCTGAGATCGTCTTGATCAAAGGTTATCGTTTCCGCGGCCACTTGGGTCTGATCACCGGTTCCTTCGAACTTTAGCTTGAGTCCCGGGATCAGGACCTCTTGACCGACTTCCTTTTTCCTGGCACCCAGCCCTATTGGGTGTCGCACTTTCGTATCAGAGGCGACAATCACGGTTGTAGTTCCTTCGTCAGTTTCCACGGTCAGGGTGTTTCCCGAGCGTAAGGTGATCACTCCTTTGCCTTTAACCTTGTCGGCGGCAAAGGCCGATCCCAAGCCCAACAGGCACACTGCTAAAAGACTTACCGAAAGAACAATTCTTCTGCTGGTCATAATCCTCTCCATCCTCATGCTTCAGCGGGAGCCATTAGACACTTTATGGCTTCCCAGTAAAAGATGTTATTGAGGGAGGCCGGGGGCACGGAACTGGCAAAAGTGACAGGAGAAAGCTTTTTCACGATAGTGTGTTCTTTTCATCGAAACTTTCTGTATTGAGGGTGAGAGTGCGAAGGCACTAACTCGCCATTCTGCGCGAATATCGAAGCGCACTTGCTGATGATGAAGTGCCCAATCCGTGAGTGCCCTAGTGTGTGGGTTGTGGAGTCGAGCGGCCTTACGCAAATTGCTCCTGTCGGTTGTACCCCAATGGCGTAAAAGAGATTTTCAACAGTTAGCCTTGTGTTGTCGAAAGCTCTGCCAATTTTTCTTCTCACGCGTTAGAACTGTCATCTTTGCCAGTTTCGCTTCTAGTGGGCCATGCGCACTCTTAGGGAGGACGAAGGGAACATAGTCGATCAAATTTCTTCCAACCAATCCAGCACTATAAATGTTGAAGAGTCGACAAATGAACATTGCCAATTTAGTGGTACGCTGTCCGCTTGCGTGACAGTGGCTTATGAAGACCCTCCTCGACATCGCAATCGTCATCCTCACTGTGAGCATGATGTTTTCGGTGGGCCTGGAGTTGGAGGCCCGTCACTTCAGGGATCTAGCCCACCATAAGACGGCATTCCTTGGTGCTTTGATCGGACAGATGATCGTTTTGCCGGCAATCGGGATCTTCGTTGTCCGCACGATTCCTTTGCCGGAATCTCTGCAAATGGGAATTCTCTTGTTGGCGGCATGCCCGGTCGGCGACGTTGCTAACTTCTACACACTCTTGGCGAGAGGAGATCCGGCTCTCTCGGTAGCGGTCAACTCCGCTTCTTCGCTCCTCTCATGTCTCTCGATGCCGGTAGTTTTCGGGATTTACAGCAGGGCGACGGGCACGGTGTTCCCCTTCTCAGTTCCTTTCCTCACGCTTGTCGGACGTCTGATTGTGCTCGTTGGAATACCCATCGTCGGCGGCATGGGATTGCGCGCCCTTCGAAGCGGCATGGCCGACAAGATTTCGCAAAAACTGAGGATCGCGTGTGTGGTAGGTGTTCTCGTTATTTGCACAGTGGTAATCGGTGGCCGCTACGAACAACTCATGCTGGATTGGAAAGCTGTTTTTTTTGCCAGCTTGTTTCTGATCGTCGTCGCCATGGCGGTAGGCTATGCAATCGGACAAGCCTTTAGGTTGAGGAGGTCAGAAGTAATCACACTTGCCATCCTACTTCCAGTCCGCAACGTCGGACTGGCGGTCACAATTGCAGTCACACTTATGGATCGCTTGGAATACGTGGTCTTGGCCACGGTTTATTTTCTAACTGAGGCCGTCGTCCTACTCGGATGTGTTGTCCTCTTTCGGTATCTCTGGGGGGTTGCTCCAGGGCCCCTTCCGCTCGGACCCGGCTGATTCAACCATGACTACCCAACCTTAATCGTTAGTACGCGAATCGGACGCCAAACTCCGGTGGGGAGTCATTGCGTGATGGTGGGCCCGGACGTGGCTGTTGCGACCAGGCAATAGCCCTCATTGAGCAACTGTGGGATCTTTGAAAGAAGCTGCCGTCGAATCATAATCTCCTCCGTGAAAAGTCCCGATCAAAGTTGCGGATGAATGTACACCCTGGACTATTCTGACGTAAACAGTTAGCACTCAAAACCCCTTCAATACCCGTAATGGGGATGTTTCCACAACTATCGTTTTTGGCCACCGCCAACTTTCCTGGCGCTGCATTGACTTGCCGATTTCGCAGACGTAGGATCTTGCTCCAGTGATCGGCCAGACCATCTCGCATTACCGGATCGTCGAAAAGCTTGGCGGCGGGGGCATGGGCGTGGTCTATAAGGCTGAGGATGTAACCCTGCGCCGCTTTGTCGCCCTGAAATTTCTGCCGGATGCGGTAGCCAAAGACTCTCAGGCATTGGCGCGGTTTCAGCGGGAAGCCCAAGCAGCGTCGGCTTTGAACCATCCCAATATCTGCACCATCTACGAGATCGGGCAGCGAGACGGCGAGCCCTTTATCGTCATGGAGTTCTTGGATGGCTTGACGCTAAAGCATCGTATCGGCGGAAAACCTATCGATACCGAGGTTGCACTCGGCTTGGCGATTGAGATCGCCGACGCGCTGGACGCTGCTCATACCGGAGGGATCCTTCACCGCGACATCAAGCCCGCCAATATCTTCATTACGAAACGCGGACATGCCAAGCTTCTCGACTTTGGTTTGGCGAAGGTGGAATCTGCGGCCACTTCGTCCAGCGGAATCGCAGCCGCCGAAACCATTGACGGGACAGTGGAAGAATCGCACCTGACCAGTCCCGGCTCGACGCTCGGCACCGTGGCTTATATGTCGCCGGAGCAGGCACGAGCCAGAGAACTGGATGCGCGGAGCGATTTGTTTTCGTTCGGGGCCGTGCTCTACGAGATGGCCACGGGAACTCTGCCATTTCGCGGAGAGAGTTCGGCGGTGATCTTCAAGGCGATTCTCGACAGCGTGCCCACTGCCGCGGTGCGGCTGAACCCGGACGTGCCCGTGGACTTAGAGAGGATTATCAATAAGGCGCTGGAGAAAGATCGCAACTTGCGTTATCAAAGCGCGGCCGAGATACGGACTGACCTGCAGCGCCTGAAGCGGGACACGGAGTCGCACGCGTCAGCTGCTGCGTCTTCAGCGAAGGATGCGAGGCCCGCTGCCGGCGTCCGTGAAGGCCGGCTCAAGTTCGGCCTATACGCCGCGGCTGCCTTGGTAGTCGCGGGGCTCGTTGCCGGTGGATTCTACTATCGTTCGCGTCAGAGCAGACGCCTGACCGACAGGGACACGATCGTCCTTGCCGATTTTTCCAACAGCACCGGGGATGCGATCTTCGACGATACTCTGAAGACCGCGCTCAGCGTTGCGCTAAACCAGTCACCGTTTCTGAATGTCCTCTCTGACGATAAGGTGGCGGGCACGTTGCAGCAGATGACTCGTCCACCCGGGACGAAACTGACGCCGGAATTGGCGCGCGAAGTTTGCCAGCGCGTGGGCAGCAAAGCATACATTGCCGGCTCGATTGGCAGCCTGGGTAGCGAGTACGTGCTGGGACTGAAGGCGGTGAATTGCCAAAATGGAGACACGCTTGCGCAGGAGCAGGTCACGGCGCCGGCCAAAGAGAACGTTTTGGACGCTCTGGGGAGCGCAGTCTCCAGGTTGCGTAGTCAGATGGGCGAATCGCTGGCAACGGTGAAGCGGTTTGATGTTCCCTTGGAACAGGCCACCACTTCTTCGCTGGAAGCCCTTAAAGCGTACAGCCTGGGTCAGAAGGCCGATCGGGAAAAAGGGCCTGGCGCGGCTTTACCTTACAACCAACGCGCCATTCAGCTTGATCCGAATTTTGCCATGGGCTACCTGGCAGTGGGCGGTGAATACTTCAGTCTGGCTGAGCCTGGGCGGGCCAGCGAATACCTCACCAAGGCTTTCCAACTCCGCGATCATGCCAGTGAACGGGAAAAGCTGGCGCTGGCCGCGAACTATTATCTCAATGTCACCGGAGAGTTGGGGAAGGCCGCCCAGGCTTATCAGGAAGAGATTGAGAACTACCCGCAAAAATCCGCAGCCTTCCTCAATCTAGGAGTTGTCTACGCCGAACAGGGACAGTATGAGAAGTCGGCGGAACTGACTCGTCAGGAACTGCGGCTTGACTCGGGCAACGTGGCTCCATACGACAACCTCGCCAACTCCTACCTCGCTCTGCAGCGATTCGACGATGCGCGGAATACCATTCGCGAGGCACAGGCGCGAAAGTTGGACGACTACATCACGCGAAATGCAGTGTACGCTCTTGCTTTTCTCGCGTCGGATTCCGCTGCCATGGCGGAGCAGCAGCATTGGTTCGCGGGCAAACCGGAAGAAAACTATGGACTTTCGCTCGACTCCGATACCGAGGCGTATGCCGGGCACTTGGGCAGGGCCCGCGAACTGGCCAAGCGGTCTGTAGACTCCGCCATTCGCGCTGATAGCAAGGAGAACGGGGCTATCTGGCAGGAGAACAGTGCTCTGCGGGAAGCTGCGTACGGTAATACTAAAGACGCGCGCGAGGCGGCCGCGGAAGGCTTAAAGCTGGCTCCGGCGAGTCAGGGGGTCGAGAGTGAAGCGGCGCTTGTGTTCGCCATGTCGGGCGAAACGGCAAGGGCGGAATCGCTGGCGAAGGACCTGAATTCGCGCTATCCGCTGGATACGCAAATGCAGTCGCTCTGGCTGCCTGCGATTCAGGCGCAACTGGCGCTGGAAAGGAAAAATCCGGCAGCCGCACTAAACGCTCTGCAGGCCGCCTCCAGCAATGAGTTAGGACAAATTACCTTCGTCAGCAATCTCTCCTGCCTCTATGACGTTTACATTCGCGGGGAGGCATACCTTGCAGCGGGACAGGCCGTTGAGGCGGGAGCTGAGTTTCAGAAAATCCTTGACCATAGCGGCCTCGTCTGGAACTGCTGGACCGGAGCGCTGGCACATCTCGGCGTCGCTCGCGCGAACGGGCAACAGGCCAAGACTTCGCAAGGAGCGGATGCCGACGCTGCCCGCGTCCGGGCCCTTGCCGCCTACAAAGATTTCCTCACGCTCTGGAAAGACGCCGATCCCGACATTCCCGTCCTGAAACAAGCGAAAGCGGAGTACGCGAAGCTGCAATAACCGGGTTGCGGAATCAATAGCAATAAACCAAAACTGAACCAAGAAGCTTCTTAGGACCTACCAGTAATGCGACGCGACGACAGTGGGCAATCCGGGAATGTCGTTCACAACGTTTGTGTGGAGCACAATCTGCAGGTTCTTGTGACCCCAGTCTTTGGGCGCTTGCTTTATGAGTTCCGCGAGTAGCTCAGGATTCGTGGTGAAATCGCCTGCGGCTTGAGTGCCACGATGCGTAAGACCGGCAATGATCACGAGCACGCTCCCCGTCTTCGAGTCCAGAATGCGGGAGACAATTGCGTAATCGTCGCTGTCCTTCTCGCCCAAAAACTTCGGCCACCAGGAGCGGGATGTATCAAATCTGTCCTGAACGTGCATCTCTGGCGAATCGCCCGATTCGTAAACAAATCGGAGATTGTCGGTCATGTTAAGCGTCCAACTGTTGTTGAAGGCACCGATCAAGACCGCGGAACTATTACGCAGGTCGCCGAACGAGAGATCAGTGCCAAACCTCACGTCGTACGGGTGGTGGCGCGAGGTGAGAAGCGATGAAATCTGCGCCGTCGCCGATGCGTCCCCGGTAGTCAGGAACCTATCTTTCACTGGAATGAAATCATCACCCGAAAGGCTCTTTAATTCCTCGAGTGGCACAACCGTCTCGGAGTTCGTAGTCGCGTTCTGCCCGTGCGAGTGCGCGGTTTTATATTTCTTGATCGCCTTCGCCGATAAAACATAAACTGAATTGCTGCCCGTGCAGACCAACACCGGTCTTGGGTTCTCCAAAACCGGTCCCCAGAAGAGGTCGAAGGCGTTACCGGTCGGCGTTGTCGTGTGCTGAGTTAGCCTCAAGCCGGCCGACACAGCGGCGAGCAGAATTGCTGCACCAATGGCCCAGAACACGTACCTTTTGCGGCGTCGTGTATTCCCAACTAGTCGTTCTGGCAGTGGGGAAGAGATTGCTTCACTGGTGTGTTGGGTTACATCCGTAGCCGTGGCAACCTGAGATACGGCACCCTCGGGACGATGAAACTGCGCCTTGTATGATCCGGTCGGGATCTCGATCTTCCACTGACCAGCCGTATTCTTTTGCGTTTGATAGTACTGCGCCAGGCGTTTTCTGACGTCGGCTGCGCGAACCCGTACCACCGGATCCTGAGCGGTGTCGTAGTCAGAAGCGCGTCTGAACACTTCGAATCCGATCACACGTTCGCGAAGCGAATCGTCCGAACCGGCAAGGCTATGCTCGACGATGTAGCGAAACAGGTCCTGGCACTGACGGCTGGTGCGGAAGGGAGTGCTCCGAAGAATGTCGTCCAGGAGTTCGCCGACTTGCGGCCGAGCCGCAGCAGGAACTAAATCCACAGGCGAACTGTCGTGAGTGGCCATAACGGGCGAGGACGCTTCGCCTGCCGAGCTGGAATGATCAGTATATTACCGCCAAAACGTTCCACAATGCACTGATTGTAACTCCTTGTAAACACAGGGATTTTGCTGTCGTCAGGGGGTAAGTTACCGTAGCCAACCTAGACAGTAGAAGTGATCGGGCATATTGATGGGGTGACAATAGGAGGGAACGTGGCAGACATTCGGCGTCTCAGCAGAAAAGAAATAATAGCGTCTCTATCCAGCGGGAGCCGTAACGAGATTCGGGATGCGTTGATCAGTGCGTGCTACTGGGACAAAGATTGGAAGTGGGCATTACAACAGCTACGGAAGTTTGCGGAGCACGGCGACGACCTGGTGCTTTGGGCCGTTGCCACCGGCGTGGGCTTTATCGCCGCCTTCAACGGTGAAATTGACGAACATGAAGCGCAGTCCATCCTCACTCTGCTCAAAGCGAACGCAAACTCCGCTGTGGCCGCAGCCGCCAAGGAGGCGGAGGCAGACATAGAACACTTTGTAGGGCACCGCCAGCGTGGCGAGGATGTTGAACTTGTAGAGCGGCTCCCAGAAGACCGGCTGTTGCTCCCGAGAGAGGTTTTTGTACCCAAACGCCACAGTAACCTTCGGAATTCCGAGACTTATTGGAGCAATGGTATTGCTGTTTCCGGGTAGCTTTTTGGGGCTGCGCGCACTTGACGAGCTCGGAATACAGTTTGGTTACGTCGCAATTCTTGTGTCCGCCGTCACTGTCCACATGATCTGTTGATATGAGTTTTCACGGGCAGCCAAAAAGTATTCTCGGAGAAAGTTGAGCTGGCTGCGCATATAGCTTTTTCACCACGGACGAGAGCGATTCCTGACTGTCGAAATCAGCTCAGAGCACGCAACACCCACAGGCGTCAGCGCTCGTTAACCTGTCGATACGTGTAACGGCGATGTTACGCCAGCTATTGTGCTCAAGGGCCCTGCAGTTCCTCGGCTGGTGCGGTTCTAACTGGTCAGTGCGGATCATCACATCTCTAACCAACCAAACAAAGGAGTCTGCCACGACCTCACCGCTGAGGTCGGCCACGTTACCTCGGTTACGCCAACACCTCTCCCCGCTTCTGCTAGAAACTAATCATGCCCAGCGTGACCGCTCCGATCAGAGGAAATCCGCTGCCTCATCGGCGTCTGCGCATCATTCTATTTGTCGGTTGCGCGGCGATAATTGCCCTCTGGGGGCGCTATCGCTTCATCACTGTCCAAGTAAACAATGACCCCACATCGACGCCTGATCTCGCCGCCGCCGCCACAGAAACCGCCCAGCCCTTGCTCGACGCACTGGTGAAATACCAAGCCGAGAACGGCCTTTATCCAGCATCTTTGGATCAGTAACCCAGCCAGCAGCTCCATTCACTTCGCGTGCATGGCTACCTGTATTCCGCCAGCGGTGACTGGGTCTATAAGTCCGACGCCTGCGTGGCGCGCGAGAAACACCTTCATGGCTGGATAATGAAAGAAGTTAAGGAATATCAAAAAGAAATCGACGACTTTAAGCAGGAATGCGTGACCGGATACCGCGATTTCCAGCTTCAGTCGCCGGACTTTCCACGCGACGCGCAAACTCAAGACGTCGAACGCTGGGCATACTTCGATTCCCAGACCAAACGATGGAGTCTGGGATGGTGCGCTAAGACCGGCAAGAAGACCGGAGAAATCAGCACGAACGGCATGTGCCGATGGCGGCCGCGCGGTGGGTCCATAAGATGGTGAACGAGCCATTGCTGACGTTATCAGGCCATTTCAAGTTTTGACGTCTGGTCACTCAGCTACTATCGCGATTTATTACCAACTGCCCAAAATTGACCATTCTTTTTCTTCGGATTGTGCCATTTTAGAAGAAACCCATTTGAAAGTCGCACTCTTACCACGCGGGGAAGTCCATTGAATCTCGACACAACGCTGACGCTGACCGAACCAATCGTACCGGCGCCGCCGTCGACTCTCCTCAAAATCTTCATCGGCAAAGATGGCCTGCGCGCTGGCTGGAGCTTGCTTGTCTTCATCGCTCTATTTGCCGCTATTGCCATCTGTACTAACCTCGTCGGCCACAAGCTCTTCCCGCCTGCTGCAAAGACTGCGACGGTCGCCTCGGACAAGTCCGCCTCGCCACACTCCATCTTCGTCTCCGAATCCATCGGGTTCCTGATCACCCTTCTCGTCACTTGGATCATGTCGAAGATTGAGCGACGCCCCAACTCCATCTACGGCCTCGGCGGTAACCACAAGCTCTCTCACTTTATCGCTGGCCTGGCCTCGGGAGTAATCTGCAGCTCGCTGCTCATCCTCACCCTCTGGAGGACTGGACTCCTCATCATCGACAGCCGCCTGCTCTTTGGCAGCGACATACTCCACTACGCGTCAATCTGGCTGTTCAACTTTCTCCTAGTCGGATTGTTCGAGGAGTACAGCACGCGCGGCTATCTCCAGTACACCATGACCCGCGGGCTCGCAGGCCTCTACCAGTGGGCTTTCAAAACCCGACACAGTGTGGCCTTAGGCTTCTGGACCTCAGCCGTCATTTTCTCAATCCTCTTTGGCCTTGGCCACGGCAAGAACCCCGGCGAATCACCGATTGGCCTGTTCTCCTCTGGCCTTGCCGCCATGGTCTTCTGCTTCAGCCTCTGGCGCACCGGTTCTCTTTGGTGGGCAATCGGCTTCCATACCGCATGGGACTGGGGCCAATCCTTCCTCTATGGTGTCGCGGACAGCGGAACCATGGTTCAGCATCATCTGTTGGCTACTCACCCAGTGGGCCGGCCCATTCTCACTGGCGGAACTACCGGTCCCGAAGGGAGCATCTTCATTCTCGCCACCCTCGGCCTCGCCAGCCTCATCATTCTCATCACACTACCCCGCGCTCACGGTGGGAACACGCTGCAGCGCTCCACCTAACTACCCGATCAATTTCAGATATAGACGCGCTGCCCGGTTGGGCAATATGTGTCGTGCTCAGTAGCACCTGGTTATTGGCCGAGAAAGAAATCCCGAGCGGAATAGAGCCGGGATCACCTACGGTTGAGTTCCCGTCCCCAGAATTTCTTTGCCCTCGCCTTCGGCGACTGCTGGATATGCAGTAGCTTTTCTGCGGCGCAGGTCGTTGGGTAACTGCGATTTCAGCAGCCATAGGCCGACTGCGGTGGCGGCCGCCCAGGTGACGGAGATCAGTGCGAGTTGCAGGATGTCGCTAAGGCGGCTTCCATTGCCGAGAGCCGGAAGCGCGACACTCTTTGCTACTTCGAGGCTGATTCCTCCCGCCACCACTGCCGTCAGCGCGGATTTTCCTAGCTCATCCCAACGCAGAGTTCGCAGCGAAACCATTTTTCGATAATGCAGCAGCCAGGCCAGAGCGAGCAAATTTGCTCCGATGCCGATGTCGGAGGCGAAAGCCAGACCGACTACGCCGTATCTGTGAAACAACAGAGAATAAATCGGTAGCGAAGCGCTGGTGATCACCGTGACGGCGACCATGGGAGTGAGCGTGTCACCGGCGGCGTAGAAGGCGCGGGCATAGAGTCCCTGGGCCGACCAGAGTGCGAGTGACAGCGAGAACCAGAAGAAATAAGTGGCCGTAGTTTGCGTGTCGGAGACGAGAAAGCGTCCGCGGCGGTAGACGAGATCGATGAGCGGGAAGGCGGCGGCCATCATCCATGCGGTGGCGAGGAACGATGCGGCGGCGACGCGGTAGACGGAGTCATTTACCGTGTTGGCAAATTCTTGCAGTCGCTTCTCGTTGAACAGGCGGGCAAAGAACGGAAGCGATGCTTGTCCGGTGGCTTGGCCAAGAACCGCGATGGGCACAGCGAACAGGCGCTTGGCATAATTCAGCCTCGCGATGTCTCCCACGCCGCTGGACGCATAGTGGCGCAGAATCCAGTCGTCAGCCGTGACCAGCGAGACGCCGAGCATGAGCGGGACAGAGAGCCTCACCCACTCGCGGAACGCGGGATTCATGATGTCGAATGACGGCTTGTAACCGGTGCCGATCCTGACCGCTCCGAGCACGCTGGCCAGGAACGGACCTACAATGCTTCCAGCCAGCGCCCCGTAGGCGAGCGAAGCAATTCCGAAGTGACGGCCCCCGATCACGCCTCCGACAATAATCAGCACGTTATAGAGCAGCGGACCGAATGCGGGAAAAAGAAAGAGGCGATGCGAGAGCAGCACCGCCGAGACCACTCCTCCCACGTAGAAAAAGATCTGCGCTGGCAGAAGAATGCGGGTGAGGTTAACGGTGAGTTCGACCTGCGCAGGGGAGAATCCTCGAAACATCCAGCGCACGAATTGCGGCGTGAAGATTTCCGTGACGATCGTGCCCACAATCATCACCGCCGTCATGACAGTAATGACTACAGAGAACGTTTTCTTGGCGTCGGCGTCGCGCTTCTCGGCGAGGAATCGCGTGTAGATGGAGATGAACGTAATCGAAGCCGCGCCCCCGGCCACGATGTAGTTCAGCCAGTCGGGCAGGGTGAAGGCGGCGACGTAGGCGTCGGTCTGCGGACCGGCGCCGAAGGCGTAGGCAATATAGGCCTCGCGAATGTAGCCGATCACGCGCGAAAGCATCACCGTCCCCATCAGCAGCAGGGTGGCCGAGAAGGCCGTGTGCTGATGCGACGGGCGGAAGAATTTCAAGACTTTGACCATGGGCTGCAGAATTATGAGAGCGAATTTCTTTCAAAGCCTACCAGAGGCCCCTACCTTCAAAAGCATGTATCGCTCGAAATTCAGCCCGGATGGTTCCCTGATTGACACTGGCGATGACGACCTGGCGCTACGGACGCAATACCCGCCGCAGCAAGTAATACTCGTTGATCGGCCGGTCATCGCTGAGAGGTGGAGTGGTGGGAGACATCGCGACAAGTTGATCGATCGGCACTTCATTTCGCAACAGGTGCTCGAATCTGTTTTTCGCGTTCTGTTCCGGTCCCCATTCCGCCAAGTCCGCCGCGGCCCGGGCAGGAAGGCGGTGGGATAATTCGTCAGCGCTGCGATTGGGCAGAGGCTGGTCGCTGGCGAGAAAATGGAGTCCCCAATCATGCCCAAAGGCGAACGCGCGGACGTAGGGAAAGGATCGGCGCAAAGCGAGGGCCACGGCCGCCTTGTCTTCCGAATCACAGACCGGCAGCCACTGTTGCAGAATGCCCCCAGGACGCAGACGCTGCCTTATCACCGAATAGAAATTCTCGGAATAGAGCAAGCTGGAACCGGCCGCTTCCACGGGCGGCGGAGGATCGATCGTGATCACATCGTATTGCTGCGGCGTACGCTCCAAATAGCGGCGGCCATCGTCGATCACTACATGGGACAAAGGAGAATTCAGAACCGCGGAGGCATCGCTGTGGAAATAATCGAACAAGCGCGGCACGCTCGGTACCAGTTCCACCACCGTGACAGGAATTTCCCAGGTGCGCAACGAACGAAACGTTGTCCCCATTCCAAAGCAGATGACCAGCGCATCTTGTGGAGGACGGTTGAGAAAGGACAATGGGAGATGCGCCATCATTTTGGTGATGGGAGTCAGCGCGGTCATGCCATAGCCGTTGACTAGCAATCTGCTGCGCATGCCGTGCCCGGTCGCGATAACGGTGGCAGTGGAATCGCGCAGCACCTTGCTGCCCTCGCCATATCCATATTCCTGTTCGTAGCTCTTGCTGGCCAGGAAGAGACCAAACGCCAGCGGCAACAATAGATAAGACGCAGCGCGTGGCGCGAAGCCCGTAGCCGAGCTCGATAGCCACATCGGGCGAACGCCTATGATCAGCCACGGCACCGCCAGCAGCACCAGCGCCCAGCGTTCGCTGATCCACGGCAGAAGCACGAAGCCGGCCAGCAGCGGCCCGATGATGCAGCCCAGAACGTTCACGGCATACGCTTTCCCCGCCTTGGCGGGATCGCCTTCCGCCCAGCGATCGACCAGCATGGGCGTCAGAAAGCCTAGCAGACCGCTGAAGGGGGCTATGCCTAACAACAGCCGCAGTGAACTATAGAGAACAATTCTTGGGCTGGGCGCTACCAAGGAGAACAACGCGAAGAGGGGAAGCAGCGTCCAGAGCAGCGCACTTTCTTGGGCGTGCCGCACGCTCCAACGGCGGTAGATGCGCGATCCCATGAAAGTGGCGGCCAGATAAACTGCCAGAATGAGGGCGAAGGCGTACACTACCGTTCCCACATAGGGCGTAAATTGGCGGACCCAGACAACTTCCATACCCATACTCGTCAGACCGGTAGCAAAGAGCAGGGCTAGAAGAGATCCTCTGCCTGCTGCTGCAGGTCTCAGTTCACTCCGCGGCGGCAGCACTTCCGCAACTTGGTTGCGCTGCGTCGTCCGCGATGCCGATAGTGCGAGAATCGCGATTAGGATGTTGCAGGCAGCTCCGACTCTAAGGGTTCCGAGAAACCCCAATACCTCGATCAAGAACAAAGGAAGGGCCGTTCCCAATACCGCACCCGCTACGTTCGCCGTATACAAATAACTGAATGACCGTGAGCATTCGCCCGGGAACGTCCGCTGGATCGCCAGCATGGCGACCGGTATGGTCGCTCCCATCAATCCGCACCAGGGAATCAAGGTGATGGCAACCCAGATTCCTGAGAACAGGTAATATGCTGCGGAAGAAGTTGATCCCAGCCGTTCCAGCATCCCGTGCCCAAAGAGAAGTTCATGGGGAACGAGGATCCCCGACGCACCGATCAGTAACTCGATAACAGCGTAAACGCGGAGCGCCGAGAAAGTGGTTTTCTCCCCATTCCCTCGTATCCATTTCCCGCTGGCCCACGATCCCAGCCCCAACCCGCCCATGAAGACCGACAAGACGATGGCAACCATGGCGCTGGTGACGCCGAATTGCGCCATGGACAAGCGCAGCCACACGAGTTCGTAAAGAACGCTGCAGAATCCGGAGATGAAAAAGAAGATAAAGTACCAGCCCACGAAACTCTCTTTCTTTGGCGAACCCCCAAATTTAGCTGCGACTGTTTGACCGCGCCAATCCAAAATGCGCTACTCCACAGTAAACCAGAAGCCAACTTCGCGGATGATTCCCGGTTGTAACTTTCACGTCGTCAATCACTTACGACTTGATGTGTGGTTGAAAAACAATTGAGCGCCCGTGCATTGCCACGGAGCGGGCCTTGCCGCAAAGTGAGCGCCGGACCCAGATGTTTCTAATGGTCAAGCGCGGATGCGAGGAGGCGATTACGGCAAGTGGAATGACGGACCTTTGCGAGCAGGTGAACCCCAGCGTTCTGCTGGAGATGAAACGGACGCGGCCATTCCCTGAAATGCGTCGTGTACAGGAAAGCTGGGTGGCCGCGCATGAGAAATGCGCGCTGCTATGGCTGGCCGCGCGGACGCCGCAATGGATTGGTCCTGACCATCTAACGGTGTTGGGACTGGTGGCGCAGATGGGAGCGGGCCTCTGCTATGCGTTGGCGTCGCGGAACAAGTACGCGCTCCTTGGGGTGATCGCCTGCCTCGTGCTGAATTGGCTCGGCGACTCCCTCGACGGCACGCTGGCCCGGGTGCGGCAACAATTGCGTCCGCGTTACGGCTTCTATGTGGACCACATGGTCGACAGCTTCGGCGCTCTCGCGCTGATGGGTGGACTGGCACTTTCGGGATGTATGCATCCCTGGATTGCGATTGGCTTGCTCGTTGGTTTCCTGATGCTCTCCATTCAGTCCTATCTGGCGACGCACGCGCTGGGGGAGTTTCGGCTGTCGTTCTGGGGCTTTGGGCCGACGGAACTTCGCATTTTGCTTGCAGTGGGGAACCTGGCGCTGTTGTGGAAATCGTCAGTGCATTTTCTTGATGGTCAGTACCGTCTTTTTGATGTGGGCGGAACGATTGGTCTCGCCGGGATGGCGCTGATTTTGATTTGCTTCACCGTGCAGAACACGCTGCGCCTTTATCGAGAAGAAAGAGTGTCGCGATGATCGGGAAGTCGGTTGGCTCGATCCGCACCAAGACCTTTCAGCGCTGGATGCGATTCAATCTGGTCGGCGGAATTGGCATCGCAGTGCAGCTTGGTTTGTTGTTCTTGTTCAAGAGCATTCTTGAGCTTAACTATCTTACCGCGACGGCCTTGGCGGTTGAGGCGACGGTGGTACACAACTATCTCTGGCACGAGCGCTACACATGGGTGGACCGTCTGCGGCCTTCGTGGAGAAAATCACTGCCGCGCTTGCTACGGTTTAACCTCACCAACGGGACAGTTTCCATCGGAGGTAATCTCGTGCTGATGACACTTATGGTTGGCGTCGGAAACATGAACTACCTGGTGGCGAATGTGATCGCGATTGCAGCTTGCTCTTTGCTCAATTTTCTGGTGAGTGACACTTATGTGTTCGGGAAAGAAGTGTAAGCAAGCGGATGGAGCGAGCCGCTCACAAATTGCGCGTTCGAAAGCAGCGGGCAGGAATCCCCCTCCACACGAACTAAGTGATCTTTAACACGACCTTCCCATAATTCTTGCCTTCTTGCAGCAATTTGTAGGCCTCCACGGCGCGGTCGAGCGGGAAAACGTGGCCGATCACGGGAGTCAGTTTGCGTTGTGCGGCCCACTGCGAGAGTTGGGCCCATGCGGGTTTCATAATGTCGGGTTTTTGCGAGAGATAGGTCAGCCATAAGCCCTGGACGCTGGCGGATTTCGCATAGAGAGCCCGGACGTCGAGTTGCGGAGGTTTGCCGGTTGCGGTGCCGTACTGGATGACGCGGCCGAAGTCGCGCAGGCAACGAAGGCCCTTGGCTGTGTGCTCTCCGCCCAGCATTTCGAAAACAGCGTCGACCCCTTCGCCGTCGGTGAGAGTCTTCACGGCTTCTTCGTAATCCTGCTGCTTGTAGTTGATCGCGTGCTGGAGGCCGAGTTCTTTCACGCGCGCGAGTTTTTCATCGGATGAGGATGTGCCGTACATTTCGATGCCGAGAACCTTTCCGATCTGAACAGCGGCGGTCCCCACGCCTCCCGCGACAGCATGGACGAGCACGCGATGATTCTTGCCGGCGGGCGCAGGCTGAGTCATGCCGGCCTGCCAATAGCCCAAATACGCCGTGAAGTAATTAACCGGGAACGCGGCAGCCTCTTCGTCGCCCCAATGATCGGGAACTGGCCAGAGCATGTGGGGATAGGCAGCCACCCTCTCCGCGAAGGCACCCCACTGGATGTAGCCCATGACGCGCCGTCCGGAGCTCTCTTCAGTGCCGGAGAATTCCCTTCCGGCGATGAGCGGAGGCGGTGGCGTTCCAGGGTAGCCTCCTTGGCTCGTCATGAAATCAGCGAAATTCAGGCCGCCGGCAGCGACGCGAACGAGGCTTTGTGGAGGCTTCGGTGTGGGTCCGGGGACATCCTGGATCGCGAGAGCATCCGGGCCGGACAAACTAGTGATGACCAAGGCTTTCATGCACGGAAGTTTAGCAGGATGGTAAATGCAGAGTCCGCCGGTGAGCGAGAATTGGGCAAGTCTTTCGGTTCGTAAGAAACGCGAGTCCCAGGATCGCCGCCCTGGCAAGAGGTTTCTTCGCCGACTATTTGCCATCAGGTATATACTTTTGGCGATGGTTTACTGAGCCTTTCCGGCCATGCCTCCACGGGCCGGGACGGGGCGTACATTCATCCCCCTAATTCTTGCGCGCCCCCGCATACAGATTTGCCCCTTCCCGCCCGGGGCGGCGTGGAAAAGGCACCGGTGCATTGCGCCAGATGTGTAGCGGCACTGCACCGGGGGAGGTCATACTGTGGACTTGATTCTTGTTCGTCTTCTTTTTGTCATAGTCGTTTCGGTTGCGTGCTATTTCATTGAACCTTTCCGGCTGTCCCAGCCTCAGGATGCGGGAGTGGGGGCGCTGGTCGGAGCAGGCATCGTTCTGTTCGAATGGAAACTTCGGACGGTGAGCCTGAAACGGCTGATCGGTGCAGCCATCGGGAGTATCCTCGGCATCTGCGGGGCTTACCTTTTTGCTCTGGTGATTCGCAGCAGTGTGCCGGCGGGCAACACACAGAGTTTCCTGCAAATCCTGGTGATGTTACTGATGGCCTACGTGGGCCTGATCGTGGGCGCAAGCAAGGGCGACCTGCTGAATCTGGCAGCCCTGGGCGGGATCTTTGGCGGGGAGAAACAAGGCAAGAAGAGTTATAAGATCCTCGACACCAGCGTCATCATTGATGGCCGCATCGCGGACATTGCCGAGACCGGATTTTTGGATGGGATCATCGTAACACCGCAGTTCGTATTGCGGGAATTGCAACTCGTCGCCGATTCCGCCGATTCGCTCAAACGCAACCGCGGGCGCCGAGGACTCGACGTTCTTCAGCGCCTGCAGAAAATGGCCACCTTGTCGATCCAGATTGTGGAAGATGATTTCCCGGCTGTCCGCGAGGTTGATCTCAAGCTGATCGAACTGGCTAAAGTCTACGAGGGCAAGATCATCACCAACGACTTTAATCTGAATAAGGTTGCACAGCTGCAGGGCGTGGAGGTGGTGAATATCAACGAACTGGCAAACTCACTCAAACCCATCGTGTTGCCGGGCGAGATCATGAAGGTCTTCATCCTGAAGGAAGGTAAAGAATACAACCAAGGCGTCGCTTATCTGGACGACGGCACCATGGTCGTTGTCGACAACGCACGCAAGATGATTGGCAAGACGATCGACGTCTCTGTCACGTCGGTGCTGCAGACCACAGCTGGAAAGATGATCTTTGGCAAGTGGGATGAGCGTGCGTTCGGCCGCTCAAGTGTGCCGGTTCAGCCCCCCGCGCCCACAATCCCCGCTGGCGCGGCATCTGCGACGGTGCTGCCACCCACACTGGTGGAAACCAAGCCAGGGCAGCCTTAGGCCGAACCTGCGGTAACTGACGCGACCGCGATGGTTTTGTCGTTCAGAGTTCCAACGATCCTGACGCGCTGTCCCGCAGCCCGCTTCAGGATGGACTCGTCGCCTTCCAGAGCGTAGGTTTTGTCGCCGTCAACCAGAGCGAAGTGCTCCCCACTGTGAACGCAAGCCCGGGTGCAGTCAGCCGCACCAAGTCCAACGGCGGCAGAGTGTTTCGCGCCGCAACGACTATCTGTGATGATTCCTTCGTAGCTCTGCGCATGAGCGCCGGAAGATGGCGCCGGGACGGTTTGCGCCGGGTTAACCGGGTCCTGCTTTGTGCGAATGGCTCCGGCATCCACACGCGGAAGCGCGAACAGTAGCGTCAGAGCGCAGACTAAAGCGCCGACCACAGCAAGCATTCCAATCCAGAAGCGCGTAGTCATCACTCGCATCACCAGTTAGTGCCGCTTTTGCGCGCAGGGTTGCTTTTTTCCGGTTGCGCGAAAGCTTCGCCTTGGGATGTTGCACGTCGTCTGCCAGTCTCAATAAATGTAAGGGAAGGTGATGTAACTGTCTGCTAGATCGTGGGTTGCTTGATCAAGAGGGCAGCTGCAAAGCGTCAAGTTAAAGATCTGCTATGCAAGAAGTTCTTGTTGCCGGACTCCGATCGCGGTTAGGGTCGACCGCGCGAATTAGCGTTCGATGGATTTGAACTCCTCGCCTCGACGCTCGTATACTTACACCCCGCGATGAAGGTAGTCGTCATAATTCCGGCTGCAGGACTCGGTACTCGGATGGGCCCGATGCCAGTGGGCGATAAGGCTAAGACAAAGACTCTTTCCAAGCAGTTCACAGAGTTAGCTGGAATTCCGATTCTGATTCACACGATCCGCAAGTTTGCCAGAGTCGAGGCCGTGAACGAGATATGGATTGCACTCCGAGAAAATGAGATCGCGGGATTTCGGGCCCGCCTGGACAAAGAAGCTGGTGACGTCCTGAACTCGAAGAAGAAAGTCGAACTGGTGGTAGGCGGCGAGCACAGGCAGCAATCCGTGGAAAACGCGCTGAATGCGATTGCTGCAAAGCCGGATGATATTGTTCTGGTGCACGATGCGGTGCGACCGTTTGTGACTGCCGAAATTATTCAGGAAGTAATCGAAGCCGCGGAGAAATATGGGGCGGCAATCGCCGGACTCCCGGCCGTCGACACGGTGAAGCAAGTCGAGCGAACGTCCGAGGGCGCCCTGATCAAAGCGACGATTCCCCGCGCTGGCATTGTGATGGCGCAAACTCCGCAAGCTTTCCGCTACCAGGTGATTAAGAAGGCTTTCGATGAGGCATCAGCGGACGGATTTTTTGGCACAGACGAAGCGTCGATGGTGGAGCGATCAGGGCACGACGTGGCGGTAGTGATGGGCTCGCCGCGAAACATAAAAATCACCACCCCGGCGGATATGGAACTGGCGGAGTTCTACTTAGGGAAATGAGCCACCAATTCTCGCGGATTTCCACGGATCAAAATCACTACAGCAGCGTAAACTCGCTGGTAATGAAAGTTCCACGTGAAAATTCGTTCGAATCCGTGGCCGAGGCTTCCGCATGAGAATCGGCTACGGATTCGATTCGCACGAGTTCCGTCCCGGAATTCCGCTGAAGATGGGCGGCATCACTCTGGCGCACGATAAGGGACTGGGCGGGCATTCGGATGGCGATGTGCTGCTGCACGCGATTACCGACGCGCTGCTCGGAGCCATGGCTGCGCCAGATATTGGAGCGTTGTTTCCCCCGTCTGATCCGAAGTGGAAGGGCGCGGACTCGGTCGTCTTCCTGCGCGAGGCGCTGAAACGTGTGCACGCTGCGGGATACGGCGTAGCGAATATGGATGCCAGCCTGGTTCTGGCCGCTCCGAAGATAGGACCGCACGCGGCAGCGATTCGCGGCAAGATCGCTGAGATGTTAGATGTCCCCGCGAATTGCGTTGGATTGAAGGCCAAGACTCCGGAAGGACTCAATCTGGAAAATACCGCGGTTGCGCACGTGATAGTGCTGCTCGAAAAGCGCGCACGCCCGAAGAAAACGCGGAAGAAAACGAAGTAGCGTTCACTTCGCGGACGCTTTGATCAGGGCGTGGAAGATGGCGCGGGAGGGTTCGTCAGCCTCGACCGAGCGCTCAGGATGCCACTGCACGGCAAGCACGAAGTGATCGGGAGCCGTGCCTTCCAGCGCTTCGGTAATGCCATCCTCGACGCAGCGGGCTGAAATCCGCAGACCTTCTCCGATGGCATCGGCTGACTGATGGTGTGAAGAGTTAACCGGGACCTTGTTTGTTTCGCTTATGATCCCGGCCAGCTTCGAATCTCTTGCGATCTCGACAGCGTGGGCAACGGCAACGTTCTTTCCCGCCTCGTGATCAACGCGTGCCCGCAAATCTTCCGGAAGAAAATCTGGAATGTGTTGGATCAGCGATCCCCTGCGGTAGACATTGAGACTCTGGAGTCCATAGCAGATCCCCAGAATCGGCTTGCGCAGATTGTAGGCATCCTGCAGTAGGAGATCGTCAACGGTGTCACGGCGGGGGTCGGCAACTGCAGTGTGCGGTGAGCGGGCTGCGCCAAACCTGGCAGGATCCACGTCCGCTTTGCTGCCGGGAAGCAGTACTCCATCGCAACCCTCGACAATTTTCGTTATCTCCGCTGGCGTCAAATCGAGCGGAATCCGGACCGGCTCGCCCCCGGCAAGTCTGACGGCGTGTTCATATTGCGGAATCGCGCGCTCCGCATATTCGCGATCGCTGGAATGGGGCATGGGGAGGGCAATGCGCGGCGGCAAGTGAGCTGGCATATTCAGCTGACTCTCTCGATAGCCGCCAGGGCCTTCGACTGGCGGTAGTGACGTATTTCCATAGATAGTGCGAGTACAAAAATGATGCCTCCCGCGACCGCGGCTGCAGGCAGTGCGATGCGGCGGTAGGCGATGGTCATGTTGGGAGGCGCGCCGCGCAGAATTGCGACGGCGCCGGTTCCAATGATCCCCAAAAACAATACGACGGCGAATGAAATCAAAGTGCCGATAAATGTCACCAGCAAGACGCGCACCGGAATCGCGTACCATCGGGGCGTGCGCGCAGGCGGCTTCGGCGACATACGTCTAACGTACACCATTCAGAGACAGTTCATCTTCATGTCAGGAATACGTCATCTTCATGGACGGCCAGCCGGTTGTGAAACAAGTGACGGCTCGAATCAGGGCTCGGGGATCGGTTCGATGCGTCCCAGCAGAAAGATGTAACCCGCAATTCCCATCAGGAGAATTACGGTGGCGGTGACGAAAGCCGCTGCGAACGAGTGCGTCGCGGAGACAATGTAGCCGGTGACGATCGGCGCAGAGATCGCCGCAATCTGACCACAAAGGTTTACCGTCCCTGCCAGCGTGCCCACGCTCTCCCGAGGTGCAATGAGAGACGGAATGGTCCAGGCGACCGGAGCGGCTGCAGCGAGCCCTCCCAAAGCCAGGCTGATCCAAACCAGCGCCGCGGTCGGAGTGCGGGCGCCCGCCGCTCCAAAGATGGCTAGCCCGAAGGCCATCCCTGACACTAAAACGGTTTGGCGAACCCGGTGTGCATCGAAACGGTGCTGGATCAGAGCGTCGACAAGCCATCCGCCAACCAGAAGATCCGTGACCGTGGCAAAGAGCCAAGGCACGCTGGTGTAGAAAATTGAGTGGAACAAGTCCACGTGCAGCGAAACGGAAAGGTAGCTTGGCAACCAAGTCAGAAGCAGAAAAAAAGTGTAGTTGTAAGCACCCCATCCCAAGGCGAGACCGTAGACTTTTCGCTGGGTCAGCAGATAGCGCAGCGAACTGCCACTCCGTGCTCTCATCCGATCTTCGGGTTGAGCCCCGCCTTGCAGAATGAACTGCAGCTCTTGAGCCGAGAGTTTCTTGTCTTCGCCAGGATTGCGATAGATCCAATAGAACAACACAAAATAGAGAAGGCTGATGAAGCCGGTGGCGGCAAAACTCCAGCGCCACCCAAAATACAGGAGCAGCAGGCCAATTAGTGGGACTCCAACCGCGGTGGAAAATTTCGCCGCCGCATCCGTGACTGCAGTAGCCAGACCTCTTTCCTCTCGCGTGAACCAATAGCCCAAGGCTTTGGCATTGGCAGGAAACGTGGGAGACTCGCTAACGCCCAGAAGGAATCGCGCTCCGAAGAACCAACTAAGTCCGGGAGCGATAGCGGCGGCGAAGGAGGCAACGCTCCACAGCAACGCGCTGATTCGTCCTACCCGGCGCACACCCCACCGGTCGAGCAACACTCCGGCGGGCATTTGCATTAGAGCGTAAGTCCAACTGAAGGCGCTTGAGAGATAGCCGAAAGCCACCAGCGATAAACCGAAGGAGTCATGCAGGGCGTCTCGCGAGACCGACAAGTTGATCCGGTCCAAGAAGTTGACCAGCACGCCGACGGCAAGCAGGAATGCGATCCGCCACCGCCGATTTTCCTTCATCAATAGTTACCTCTGCTTTTGGTAGGCAGCATTCTAGCTGTTTGAATAATAGGTTGCGCGCTCGGGTTTCCCGGGGAGACAATGATCGCCTTGATTTCTCGGGATTTTCGGCGAAGAAGGTGACTGCTCATGAAAGATTGCGGGATTATTTTCCTCAGAGCATGGCGCGTAGCCGTGCATCGCTATTTGTGTTTCTCCTATGTGACGCTGTTCTTGATCGCGACTCCCGGCACAGTTGATGCGCAGAGCAGCGCCAAATATCAAAAACCGCCGCGGGCGATCGTCGATTTGGTGGATGTCCGGCCCACGCCCACTGTGGAAGTTTCTCCTGGGGATGGAGTGGCCGGACGCTGGATGTTGATCGAGGAAATTTCCGGGTTGCCTTCGATCGCCGATTTGGCGCAGCCCGAATTACGGCTCGCCGGGTTACGTTTCAATCCCAAGACGAACGGGCCCAGCCGCGGGCGTTACGTGACGGGATTGAGGCTGAAAGCATTGCCCGATGGCGCGGAGCGCCCAGTTGAGGGGCTTCCGTCGAACGCCAAGATCCGGTTCACAGGCTGGGCTCCGGATGCGCGCCACTTTTTCTTCGTGAATGCCAGTGACGCGGCTGGCGATGCAGGATTGACTCTGTGGATCGTGGATGTGGCATCGGCGCAGGCTCGGCGCGTGCCCGACCTGGCTCTGAACGGAATTCTCGGCCAGCCTTGTGAGTGGGTTGGAGATAGTCGAAGCCTGATCTGCAAGGCGGTGCAGAAGGTCCAGGGAGCAGCACCGATGCGCAGCGAAGTGCCGACAGGGCCCGTAATTCAGGAAAATCTGGGACGAGCCACACCTGCACCAACATTTGAGGATCTGCTGAAGAATCCCGAAGACGAGGCCATCTTCGACTACTACGCAACCTCTCAGGTAGTGCTGGTGGGGATTGATGGCAAAATCGCGCCTGTCGGCAAGCCGGGCGTGATTGAAGGTGCATCAACTTCTCCGGATGGGCGTTATGCGCTGCTCGACGAGCGCCACCATCCGTATTCCTACGTGCTCCGTTTCGAAATGTTTCCGGAAAGAATTTCCGTGGTGGACTTGAAAAGCGGGAGCATCAAGCAGATCGCCGACCAGCCGCTCCAGGATACAGTTCCGAACATTCACGATGCGGTGGAAGCGGGGCCTCGCGAGTTTGACTGGAGGAGTGACGTACCGGCCACGGTTTTCTGGGTGGAGGCCGGCGACGGAGGAGATCCCCGGATAGAAGCGCCGGTTCGCGATCGTCTATTCACTGAGGACGCGCCCTTCGACGGGCCACCGAAAAAACTGGCGGAACTTCCTTTGCGCTTCAGCAGCATCAAGTGGGGAAACGGCCGGGCGGCGATCGTGGAAGAAGAACGCTGGAAGGATCGCAAGCGGATCATGCTGGAGGTATCGCCAGCCGCGCCCGGAAATGAGGTCAAGCTTTTCGAAGGTTCTTTTGAAGATCACTATCACGATCCGGGCCAGCCATTTACTGTGATGAACCAAGCGGGAAAGCCCGTTGTGCGGATGACACCGGACGGAAGCGCTATGTACCTGCATGCCGAGGGAGCTTCCCCGGAAGGGGACCAGCCGTTTGTTGCGACGATGAGTCTGGCGAACGGGGAGACGAAACGGTTGTGGCAGTCCGCCGCCCCATTTTTTGAGAGGCCCTCAGCAGTTTTGCAGGCGGCAGTTCCTACGATTCTGATTCGGCGCGAATCTCCCGACGCGAGTCCGAACTACTATCTCAAGGATCTGGAGAAAAATTCTCTCGAGCAAGTTTCCCGATTCCCTAATCCCTACGGCGACGCAGCGCTCCCGAAAAAGCAGGTTCTCAAATATAAGCGCGCCGATGGCGTGGAACTCAGCGCGAACTTATATCTACCGCCGGGATACAAGACTGGCGATGGGCCGCTGCCGACTCTGTTGGAAGCCTATCCCACTGAGTACAAAACGAAAGCAGCAGCAGGACAAATCATGGGATCGCCTTTCGAGTTTCCTTTCTTGTACTGGGGGTCGCCCGTGCCTTTCGCGACCCAGGGTTACGCCGTGCTGGAGAATGCCACGATTCCCATCGTTGGCGAGGGCAAGGCCGAGCCCAACGACACTTATGTGGAACAACTGGTGGCTAGCGCTAAGGCTGCCATCGACGAGGGCGTGCGGCTGGGCGCGGTGGATCGAAGCCGGGTTGCCGTGATGGGACATTCCTATGGAGCGTTCATGACCGCCAACCTGCTGGCGCATAGTGACCTGTTCAAAGCCGGCATCGCGCGCAGCGGGGCCTATAACCGCACGCTCACACCCTTTGGATTTCAGAATGAGGACCGCACCTACTGGCAGGCGCCGGAGATTTACTACAAAATGTCGCCATTCTCATACGCGGACAAGATCAAAACCCCGATTCTGCTGATTCACGGCGAGGCAGACAACAACACAGGGACGTTCCCCATGCAGAGCGAGCGCCTGTTCAGCGCGATCAAAGGCCAGGGCGGAACCGTGCGCTTTGTACTCCTGCCGTTGGAATCCCACGGTTATGCGGCGCGGGAGTCCGTTCTGCACATGCTCTGGGAGATGAATAATTGGCTGAACACTTACGTGAAGAACCCGCCTGCAGCGACGGCCAGCACGAAACCTTGACGGTTGTTCGTTGATCGAGAGGACTGCGGATCCAGAGGCGCGGAGAAAAGTTGAGCGGAGTTATGCTAACCGAAATTATGCTAACCCACCCAGATCGTCTGTTTCCTGCCGACCCTGGCACGCGAAAGATAGCCCGGAAGCTCTACGAGTCTGTGCGAAAGCTGCCGATCGTAAGTCCTCACGGGCATACGCAGGCCTCGTGGTTTGCGAGGAACGAACCGTTCCCCGATCCAGCAACGCTTTTTGTACAGCCTGACCATTACATTTTCCGGATGCTCTACAGCCAGGGAATTTCTCTGGATGATCTCGAAATTGGACAACGGGAACTGAAGAATCCGCGACAAGTCTGGCGCCTCTTTGCCAGTCATTACTATTTGTTTCGCGGAACGCCAACGCGCCTATGGTTAGATTTTGCTTTCCAGGAACTTTTCGGACTTGAGCCGCAGCTGTCGGAGAAGACCGCCGATCTTTACTTCGACACGATCTCAGAAAAACTCCTTGCGCCGGAGTTCCTGCCGCGCGCGCTCTACGATCGGTTCAATCTTGAAGTGCTGGCGACCACGGACTCTCCGCTCGATTCGCTGGCCGAGCACAGCGCGATACGCGAGTCAAACTGGAAGGGGAGGGTACTGCCGACCTTCCGTCCCGACCCGGTTGTCGATCCTGCCTATGCCGGCTTTGCCGAAAACATCGCCAAGCTGGGAGAGCAGACCGGGGAAGACACATCGACCTGGGCGGGTTACCGGAAGGCGCTGCAAGTGACGCGCCTGCGCTTTCGCGAATTGGGGTGCACAGCGACCGATCACGGACATCCAACAGCGCGAACCGCGAATCTTCCTCTGGCAGAGGCCGAGGAATTGTTTCTTCGCGTAATCGCAGACCGAGCCGATGCTCAGCGACAGGACTTATTTCGAGCTCAGATGCTGACGGAAATGGCGCGGATGAGCCTGGAAGACGGCCTTGTCATGCAGATTCATCCGGGCAGCGCGCGCAACCACAATCGCCAACTCTACGATAAATACGGCCGCGACGTGGGTGCTGATATCCCCATGCCGACGAACTATGTGGACGCGCTTCGCCCTTTGCTCGATCAGTTCGGCAACGAGCGCGATCTTACAATCATTCTCTTCACGCTGGATGAATCCGCTTACAGCCGGGAACTGGCGCCGCTGGCCGGACATTATCCTTCTCTGCGGCTTGGACCGCCCTGGTGGTTCCACGACAGTCCGGAAGGGATGATGCGCTTCCGCGAACACGTAACCGAGACCGCCGGCTTTTACAATACAGTGGGCTTCAACGACGATACCCGAGCCTTTCTTTCGATTCCGGCGCGACACGATGCCGCGCGTCGCATGGATTGCGCCTTCCTCGCGAAGTTGGTTGCCGAGCATCGACTGCAGGAAGAAGAAGCTCTGGACGTGGCGCAGGATCTCGCCTATAGATTGGTGAAGAAAGCATATCGGCTATAGGCCTGTGAGTGGCGGGTAAAACAGCTTTGGACATCCAAACGAAAAACGATACATCTCCGGGCGTGCCTCTCAGCGCCAAACTCGGGCGCGTGCGATGGACGGTTTGCGCCATGTTGTTCGTCGCAACTTCCATCAATTACATGGACCGCCAGGTAATCGCGATCCTGAAACCTACCCTCGAACACAGCATCGGCATGACGGAGGTAAGTTACGGTTACATCGTTGACGCCTTTCAGATCGCTTACGCGATTGGCCTGTTGGCCGCCGGTCGGCTGATCGACAAACTAGGTACGCGCGTCGGTTACATGCTTGTGATGGCTGTCTGGAGCGTTTCCGCGATGGGCCATGCTTTGGCCAGCACGGTGCTCGAGTTCGGCTTGGCACGCTTCTTTCTTGGGCTGGGGGAGTCCGGCAACTTTCCTGCCGCCATCAAGACCGTGGCCGAATGGTTTCCGAAGAACGAACGTTCTCTGGCCACGGGCATCTTCAACTCGGGGGCCAACGTGGGCGCGATCCTCGCTCCGGCCATCGTCCCTTGGGTCACGCTGCGGTGGGGCTGGCACGCCGCCTTTTTGACCACAGGCATTTTCAGCGTCCTCTGGATTCTGTGGTGGTTTCGTTATTACCGCAAACCTACCGACCATGCCACGCTTACCAGCGAAGAATTGAATTACATCTATCGGGAGGCTGCTGAGGAGATGGGCCCCGCCATGCCATGGCGACGACTATTGGGCTTCCGGCAGACTTGGGCATTTTCGATCGCGAAATTCCTCACCGATCCGATCTGGTATTTCTATCTGTTCTGGCTGCCGTCTTATTTCAGCTCGAAATTCAATTTGGACCTCTCGCATCTCGGACTGCCGCTTATAGTTGTCTATAACGTGTCTGCTATTGGCAGCGTCGGTGGAGGCTGGTTGCCCACACCCTTTCGTCGATTGGGCCTCTCGGCTAACTACGCTCGGCTAACGGCAATGTTGTTTTGCGCTTTCTTGGTTGTGCCCATCTACGCTGCTTCTAATGTGAAGTCGGTGTGGACGGCAATTGCGCTGATCAGTATTGCGGCCGGCGCGCACCAGGGCTGGTCGGCCAATCTGTTCACTACATCTTCGGATATGTTTCCGCGCGGCGCGGTGGGATCGGTGGTCGGAATCGGCGGCATGGCGGGATCGGTCGGGAGCGCGCTGTTTGCTTTCTTCGCAGGCCACATTCTGCAACTGACGCACAGCTATACAAGCCTGTTCGGCATTGCAGCCAGCGCTTATCTGTTGGCTCTGCTCGTTTTGTGTTTGCTTGCTCCCGGATTGAAAAAGGTGGAATCGATCGCATGAGCCTCTACTGCGCCGCGGGCAGTGTTGATACTGACCTGTCTCTGGATCAGTTGCATAACCTGCTCGGGGAAACACTTGCGAAACTCGGCGAGCGGAAGCGCGTGCTCATCGTGCCGCCTGACCACAGCCGCGTGCATTCGCGTGCCGGCGATCTGACGCGTTACGCCTGGGAAAATTATGGCAGCCACCTCAAAGCAGTTTTGCCCGCTCTAGGCACGCACGCCGCCATGCAGCCTGAACAGATCACGCGCATGTTCGGTGCAATGCCGCAGGAGCTTTTCCATGCCCACAACTGGCGAACTGACGTCGAGACTCTTGGTGAGGTTCCCGCCAAATTCATCCATGAACAGTCGGAAGGCAAACTGAACTATGCGTGGCCGGCACAAGTCAATCGCCTCGTTGTATACGGGGGCTTCGATCTCATTCTTTCCATCGGGCAGGTCGTGCCGCACGAAGTCATCGGCATGGCTAACTACAACAAAAATATTCTTGTGGGCACCGGAGGCCGCGAGAGCATAAACCGCAGCCACTATCTGGGGGCGGTTTACGGCATGGAGCGCATCATGGGGCGGGCTGAGAACCCTGTTCGCAACGTTCTCAATTACGCGGCCGACCGTTTCCTCCGAAACCTGCCGATTGTCTATGCGCTTACAGTCGTCGGACGCGCGAGCAGTGACGGGCTTGCAGTGCGCGGCCTATTCATCGGTGACGATGCAGAATGTTTTCACCGTGCCGCCGCATTGAGTTTGAGAGTGAACTTCGAGACACTCGATGCACCGATCCACAAAGCTGTGGTCTATCTTGATCCACACGAGTTTCACAGCACGTGGCTGGGGAACAAAGCGGTCTACCGAACCAGAATGGCATTGGCCGACAATGCGGAGTTGATCGTCCTCGCCCCCGGAGTTGGAAAATTCGGAGAAGATGCCGCTATCGACGCTTTGATCCGGAAATATGGCTATCGTGGAACTCCGGCGACGCTTCATGCAGTCAGTACAAATGCAGATCTAGCCAACGACCTGGGCGCCGCTGCGCATCTTATCCACGGCTCCTCCGAAGGCCGCTTCACAATCCGGTGGTGCCCCGGACATCTCAGCAAAAAAGAAGTGGAAGGCGTGGGCTATGAATATGGTGAGTTGGCCGTCATGCTCGCGCGCTACAGCCCCCAGAATTTTCATCATGGATATAACCGTGTGGACGGCGAAGATTTTTTCTTCATTCCGAATCCGGGGTTAGGACTGTGGGCTTACCGCGGGAAATTGTAATGACGAGACGATGACGACCAACATTTTTAGCTTGGAAGGAAAAACCGCCGTCGTAATCGGAGGCACCTCCGGGATCGGCCGCGTCTTGAGCCTCGGCCTCGCCGACGCTGGAGCGGATGTCATCGCGTCCGCACGCCGCCAGGAGCAAGTCAACAAAACCGCGGCGGAGATCGAGCAGCGAGGACGTCAGACCCTCCGCGTTTGTTCGGACGTTTGCAACCGCAAGTCGCTCGAACAATTACTCGCTGCGTCCCTCGATCGCTTCGGCAAAGTCGATATCCTTATCAACTGTGCCGGGAAAATCAAGCGTACGCCCACCCTTACGATGCCGGAGGAAGAATGGGCCGAGATCGTTAACACGAATCTTGCCGGGACGCTGCGCGCCTGCCAGATCTTCGGCAAGCACATGCTGGAGCGCGGCTGCGGCCGCATTGTCAACATAGCCTCCCTCAACAGTTTCGTGGCGCTCAATGAGGTCGCCGCCTACGCGGCCAGCAAGGCGGGCGTTGTCTCGCTCACGCGGTCCCTGGCGGTGGAGTGGTCCCGGAAGGGCGTGACCGTGAATGCTATTGCGCCCGGTGTCTTCCACACCGACTTGAATGCAAACTTACTCGACAACACACCGCGCGGACGAGAGTTGCTGATGCGCACGCCCATAGGACGTTTTGGCAGGACCGAAGAGCTCGTCGGGGCTGCCGTTTATCTCTCCTCCGATGCTGCGTCCTTCGTTACCGGAGGGACTCTGGTGGTCGATGGAGGCTTCCTCGCCAGCGGTGTCAACCAATAGACGTGGGGACGAACGCACGCGCTTAGAATGACGGAACATTGCAGTTTATAGAAATCACCAGATCGCGGAGGTTACAGTGGGTTACACACGACGCGCGGCGCTCAGGGGCTTGGGACTGGCCGGGCTCGGAACCGTATTTCCATCGTTCGTTAAAAAAGCGGCCGCATGGTCAGTGCTCGATCCGTTGGCGCTGGCAGCGGGCGCCTGTCCCTTCCGTCTCGCGGTGATTAATGATGAAATCACGCAGGACTTTGAAAAAGCCTGTCAGATCGTGGCCACTGACTTCGGGCTGGGATGGATTGAGCTGCGTTCGATGTGGAACAAGAACATAACCGAACTCGACGCGAAACAAGTGGAAGAGGCGCGCAAGATTCTCCAGGAGCACAGGCTGAGGGTCACGGACATAGCGAGTCCGCTGTTCAAGACGGACTGGCCGGGCGCGCCGCGGTCATCGCAGAGTGAAAACCGCGATCAGTTTCATGCCGACTTCGATGCCCGCGCCCAGGATAAGCTGCTCGATCGTTGTATCTCTCTCTGCAAGTCTTTTGCGACGGACAGAGTGCGCTGTTTCGATTATTGGCGCCTGGATGATCAGAAGCCCTACCGAGCTGCAATCAATTCAAAACTGCAGCAGGCCGCCGAGCGTTGCGCCAAAGATAATATTATCCTCTTGCTGGAGAATGAAATGTCATGCAACACAGCCACCGGCGAAGAGGCTGCTGCGACCCTCAAGGCGGTTCCGAACAAGAATTTTATGTTGAACTGGGATCCTGGGAATGCCGCGGCCTTAGGAAGCACGCCCTTTCCCACCGGCTATGAAGTGCTGCCCAAAGAGCGCATTGGACACTGCCATTGCAAAGATGTCGTCGTCAAAGCCGATCATAAATACGATTGGGCTCCGGTAGGCGGCGGCGTCGTCGACTGGGTTGGACAATTGCAGGCCTTGCAGCGTGACGGATTCCACTACGGGCTGAGTCTGGAGACTCATTGGCGCGGCGCGGGATCGCCGGAAGCCTCTACGCGCATCAGTATGGATGGCCTCAAGAAAACGCTGACGAAGGCTGGAGTTTCCTGTTAGTCGCAGGCTGTCTTCTTTCTTGCAAATCTGCCCTGGAGGTCGGCCGGCGTCCGGCGAGGCTTGTTACTAAGGAGCAATGATGGTTACACGACGTGAGTTTCTCGATGCACTTGCGGTGGGCGCAGCCGGGCTTGCCGTGGGGACGACAGCAAAGAGCTATGGTCAGATTCTTGGTTCTAACGACCGCCTGAACTTCGCGGTGATTGGCTTGAATGGGCGCGCCTATGCTCATCTCGCTTCGCTCAAGGCGAACCGGAGCGCCGCCCGCATCTCCTGCGTCTGCGACGTGGACAGCAACATTCTCAAGAAGTTCGCCGAACGCACGCAGCAGGAGATGAGTGAAACTCCTGCGACGGAGAAAGACTTTCGCCGGATTCTCCAGCAGAAAGATATCGACGCCATCACCATCGCAACTCCCGAGCATTGGCATGCACCCATGGCCATCGCCGGATTGCAGGCCGGCAAACACGTCTATGTGGAGAAACCATGCAGCCACAATCCCGCCGAAGGCGAGATGCTGGTCGAGGCCCAGCAGAAGTGTGGCAAGCTCGTGCAGATGGGCACCCAGCAACGCTCTTCGCCACACACCATCGAGATCATCGAAAAGATTCACGAGGGAATTATCGGTAGACCTTATTTCGCAAAGAGCTGGTATGTCAACACCAGAAAGTCGATTGGCATCGGCAAAGAAGTGCCCGTGCCACCACAACTGGATTGGGACCTGTGGCAAGGTCCGGCCCCGCGCCGGCCGTACAAGGATAACGTGCATCCATATAACTGGCATTGGTTCAGAATTTACGGGACCGGCGAAACGCTCAACAACGGCACTCACGAAGTCGATGTCTGCCGCTGGGCGTTGGGCGTCGATTATCCAAAGCGAGTTACGTCCTCCGGCGGCAGATATCATTTCAAGGACGACTGGCAGTTTTACGACACGCTGACCACCAGCTTCGAGTACGACGACGCCATGATTTCGTGGGAGGGCAAGAGCTGCCAGGGGATGAAATACTACGGACGCGACCGCGGTTCGACCATCATGGGAACAATCGGGACGGTGCTGGTTGATCGCGATGGCTACGAAATCTACGACCTCAAGGGAAATAAGACGAGCGAATTCAAAGCCGGCAGTGCGAGTTCATCAGCCGATCTCGTCGGTCGTGATTCCATGACAGATGCGCACTTCGCGAATTTTATTGCAGGAATCCGTAAAGGCGAAAAGCTCAATGCTCCCGTCTCCGTCGGCAACGTCGCGGTTACCATGCTGCAGCTTTCCAATATCGCATGGGAAGTAAACCGGGAACTGCGTCTCGACACAAAAGGCGGGCGGATCCAAAGCGACCCCGAGGCGATGAAGATGTGGGGGCGCGAGTACGAGAAGGGCTGGGCTCCGCATGTTTAAAACTAACGCGGTGTCTCGTCGCGATTTCCTTCGCTCGGGCGCGCTAGTCGCGGCAACGTTGGCTGCTCCATCCAGTGCGTTATCGCAGTCTGAAGAAAAGCCACCGTCGATCGAAACATCGGCTAACGAAGCTTCGCCGATTCGTTTAGGCCTTGCCAGCTATACCTTCCGTAACTTCAGCCGCGCGCAGCTGATCGGATTCATGAAACTGCTTAATGTATTAGCTTTGAATGCGAAAGACGTCAAAGACCATCTCCCAATGGATCCGGAGCAGGAGGCGGCTGCGCTGGCGGACTATGCCGCGGCCGGCATTAAGCTCCATGCTGCAGGCGCAATCAATTTTGCGACAGATGAAGACGCTGACATCCGCTCAAAATTCGAATACTGCAAACGAGCGGGTATCGGCGTGATTGTCGCGGGCGATCCTACGCCAGGAACGTTGCCGCGAATTGAAAAATTCGTGAAGCAGTACGACATCCGCATCGCGATACACAATCACGGGCCAGAGGATAAGTTGTGGCATTCGCCGCTGGATATTCTGAAGGCCCTAAAGAATATGGATCCGCGCATGGGCTGCTGTATCGATGTTGGCCATACGGTTCGCGCCGGCACGGACGTCGTGCAGGCGATCCACGCGGCTGGTCCAAGGCTGTTTAGCGTGCATATGAAGGACCTCACCAACTTCGAGAGCAAAGAAAGTCAAGTTGCCGTTGGAAACGGTCTTATGCCGGTGAGGAAAATGTTTGAAGCTCTTATCGCAATAAAATACTCAGGGTACGTGGACCTTGAATATGAGATTCATCCCGATGATCCCATGCCGGGGGTTATCGCCAGCTTCGCATATATGCGAGGCGTGGTAGCAGGCATGGGGCTCTCCAGCGGGGGCTGATGCGGCTCAATTTCAATTAGCCATGGATTCTAACTGACATTAGCGTTATCGTTTAAGGTTAGCCAATAGATGGAGGGTGTCATGAGCAAACATTCATTGGGTAAGTCATCCCCAAGCAATCGGCGAACTTTTCTTAAGGCTGGCGGAATCATGAGCGCCGCCGTCCTTGGCTCGGCAGCCCTTCCGGATGTCGTCAGCGGGCAATCAACCCCGCCCTCACATTCTGTCCAATCAGATTCCATGCCGACCCGGAATCTCGGAAAAACCGGATACAAAGTGGGCATCTTCAGTTTGGGTGGCCAGGCCGCCATCGAAAAGCCCAACAACGAAGCCATCGCCGTTCCAATCATTGAGCGAGCCCTGGATCTCGGGGTGAATTACATCGACACATCCTCGATCTACGGGGGCCCTGATCGCTGGAGCGAGCAGTACGTCGGCAAGGTGATGCAGCATCGTCGCCGCGATGCATTTTTAGCAACCAAAACCAAAGAGCGGACGCGCGACGGATCCATGCGCATGATCGAAACTTCGCTCACACTGCTGCGGACCGATCACGTCGACTTGTGGCAACTGCACGATATCGGAACCATGACCGACATCAACGAGATCTTTGCCAAAGGCGGAGCCATGGAGGCGCTGCTCGAAGCTCGCGATCAGAAAATCGTGCGCTATCTTGGCATCACCGGCCACTACAGGCCCGACGCGCTAATGGAAGCAATCCATCGCCATCCATTCGACACCATCCTGATGGCAGTCAATGCCGCCGATCCCCATCACTATAGCTTTTCTGAGCAACTGCTTCCCCTGGCGGTCGAGAAGCAGATGGGCATTATCGGAATGAAAGTTCCCGCGCGTGGCCGCATTCTTTCTTCATGGACGCCTCCGCCCATTGAACAGCAGAAGCATTCGTGGGAAGGGATGGTGTTGGCTCCTACGTCGGGCACGCTCAATATGCGGCAGGCGATGTATTATTCGCTTTCTCTGCCGGTGAGTACCGTTATCATTGGGTGCGATTCCATTTCGCAGCTGGAACAAAATGTACAACTGGCTCGCGAATTCACTCCGCTCAATCAGCAGCAGATGGCAACGCTCAGCCAGCAGGCAGAGCCCGTGTCGAAGCAGTCGCTCTTCTTTCGTTTCTATGACCGAGCCTAGGACGCCATGGGGCAGTTCGGAGCTTGACCCCCTTCTGAAGAACTCCGCTACAAGCGGCGACCGCCGATGATCGTTAATTTCGCTGAGCGGGCACACAACCACAACTGGGAACTGGATCCGGTTACCCGGTCCCTGCTCGATACCGATTTCTACAAGCTGCTGATGCTGCAGTTTATCTGGAAGCATTTTCCGAAAACACAAGTCTCTTTTTCGCTTTTCAACCGCTCCTCGAACGTCCGTTTGGCAGACCTGTTTGCCGTTCAGGAGATTGCTCAGCAGATGGAGCACGTGCGGAAGCTTCGCTTTCGAAGATCTGAACTGGTCTGGCTCGCGGGCAACACATTCTACGGCCGTCGCGGCATATTTGAACCAGCGTTCCTGGAGTGGTTGGAGCGCGATTTCAAACTGTCGGACTACGAACTTTCGGTGAAAGACGGCCAGTTTGAACTCTCCTTCAATGGGCTGTGGACCGAGACCACGATGTGGGAACTCTATGCCCTCTCGATCTTCGATGAGCTGAAAACCAGGGCAAGCCTGAAGAGACTAACGGAGTTTGGTCTCGACATTCTGTATGCCCGGGCGAAGACCAAGCTATGGAACAAGATTGAAAGCCTTCGCGGCGTTCCCGATCTCAGCGTTGCAGATTTCGGAACTCGCCGTCGTCATAGCTTTCTATGGCAGGAATATGTAGTGAATGCCATGGCCTCCAACCTCGGTCGCGGCTTTGTCGGCACCTCGAACGCTTTCCTCGCACACAAACACGACCTGGAAGCGATCGGCACCAACGCGCACGAGATCCCGATGGTCCTTGCCGCCCTGGCGCCAGATGACGAGGCTCTGAAAGCTTCTCAGTACCACGTCCTCGATCTATGGCAAAGCACTTACGAAGGCGCGCTTCGGATTATGCTACCTGACACTTTCGGCACCACTCAATTCCTGAAGGGTGCGCCCAGTTGGGTCGCGGATTGGACGGGCCAGCGCATCGACAGCAAAGATCCCTACCTTGCGGGCAATGAATATATCGAATGGCTTAAAGCTCGCGGTCGGGAGCCCAAGGATAAACTTGTGATCGCCTCTGACGCGCTTGACGTTGGCGACATACTCGGACTGCATGCGTATTTTGGCGGAGTACTTCAAGAGGGCATGTCTACCGGAGATTTTCGCAGCGCTGCCGACTTCCTTGATCAGCGGAAGTGGATCTCCGACCGACGGATTCGCTTCAGCGCCGGTTGGGGCACCCTGCTGACCAACGATTTCCGCGGCTGCGATCCAAGCGCGGACAGCGGATTTGATCCCATAAGCCTGATTTGCAAAGTTTCCACGGTCGAGGGCCGGCCCGCCGTTAAGCTCTCCGATAACAGTGCGAAGGCACTCGGTCCCCCGGCGGAAATTGATCATTACCGGCGGGTGTTCGGTACCGCCGGAATCACGAGCGCTCCGCTGATTGCGTGAGCTCTGCGCTGCGAAGTGCAACCCTATTCAGTTCTCAAACGAGGTAAATATTTTCTTGGCGAGTTACTTGTCGCTCAGAGCCAACTACGTGCCGGGAACTTGCGGCTACACCCCTATATTCGGCCCCATATACTACTGCCCTGCCAGGGGGGGAAGTTACAGCATCCCAAGGTTGCTATGAGGCATCCTTAAAAAGAGGCGAAAGACTATGGCGCGCGTGTTCATTACTGGTTCTTCTGATGGGCTCGGCCGAATGGCCGCGCAACTTCTGGTAGAACAGGGTCACAGCGTTGTTCTGCACGCCCGCAATCCGCATCGAGGGCGGGAGGCGATCTCCGCCGTTCCAGAAGCGGAGACCGTCGTAGTTGGAGATCTCACCAGCATCACCCAAACGCGGAACGTTGCCGAACAGATCAATGTACTCGGTTCCTTCGATGCGGTGATCCACAATGCAGGCATTGGCTACAGGGAAGCGCGACGCATCTTGACCGAAGATGGATTGCCCCATGTATTTGCCGTCAACACTCTTGCACCGTATATCCTGACTGCGCTGATTAGGAAGCCGAAGCGCCTGGTGTACCTGAGTTCTGGTCTTCACCAGAGCGGCGATGGCAGTCTGCGGGACCTCACCTGGGAGCACCGTCCGTGGCAGGGACAGCAGGCTTACTCCGATACCAAGTTTCACGATGTGCTTCTGGCCTTCGCAGTCGCACGTCACTGGCCTGATGTTTTTTCCAATGCTCTGGAGCCGGGCTGGGTGGCGACTAAGATGGGAGGACCGGGAGCGCCGGATGATCTGGACGCCGGTCATCGCACTCAGGTTTGGCTCGCGGTCAGCGATGACCCCTCTGCGCGGGTGACGTCCGAGTACTTCTATCACATGCGCGTTCGTAAGCCGAATCCAGCCACTCGTCAGACTGAACTACAAGAGGAATTGCTCGACGCTTGCAAGCGATTCTCGGGAGTGGAACTGCCCGCGAATTGATTATTGATATAAATAAAGAGGGTTTTGCCAACATGACTGACGACACCATTACGATTACACCGGGCTCTCGTTTTCGGGCCGCCATGGTACTCGCAATCATTGCGGATGCGCTTCAGATCATTATTTTTCCGCTATTCGTCGAGGGCGCTTTGTCACCCGCCGAAGACGTGCTGGATTTCGGCATTGGGGCCGCCATGGTTCACCTTCTGGGCTGGCACTGGGAATTTCTGCCGTCGTTTCTTGCCAAGCTCCTGCCCGGCGTCGATCTGGTTCCGTTCTGGACCCTGGCAGTGGCCAACGTTTATCGTAAGTCGAAGCCGTTGGCGGTTGACATAAAAGTCAATGAAGAGGAGCAGCCTCTGCTGAGCGATCCACGGAATTCTTGACCGGATCGCTCAGCTTTCGCGACCGTCAAGCCCGGCGCCTCCGGATTCTGGAGCGCCTTCGTCGAGTTGGCGTGCTCTTCGACAAATCCCGACGACAGGATTTGCGCGACCGATTGCGATTTTCTGTATCTAACTCAGGAAGCGAACAGGCGAAAGTGTATCTTCATCCTCTGCCGGGAACCTGGACTAAGCATGGCTAAACCAATCTTGTTAAGCGTGGACGACGATTCCGATGTTTTGCGCGCGATCGAGCGCGATCTGCGCTCGCAGTACGGGGCGGAATACAGGATTATAGGAAGCGATTCGCCCGAGGGAGCGCTCGATCTGCTAAAGCAGTTGAAGGTTCGCAATGACAGCGTGGCCTTGCTGCTGGCCGACCAGCGCATGCCTCGCATGGATGGCGTGGAATTTCTGCAGCAGGCGATGGGAATCTTTCCCAGCGCGAAGCGGGCATTGCTCACAGCGTATGCGGACACCAACGCCGCGATCAGCGCCATCAATCATGCCAGCATCAATTATTTTTTCCTGAAGCCCTGGGATCCTCCGGGGGAGCATTTGTATCCGCAATTAGATGATTTGCTGGATGATTGGCAGGCTTCTTTCCGTCCAACATTCCAAGGCATTCGAGTGCTGGGTACGCGCTGGTCGCCACGATCCTATGAGTTACGGGATTTCCTTGCGCGCAACCATGTTCCCTATCAGTGGATTGACGTCGAGCTTTCCGCCAACGATTCGGAAACCAAACGACTGGTAGAGGCACTGGGCCCAGAAGCGGCCAATCTGCCGGTGGTGCTCTTTCCAGACGGAACAAAACTTCTTGAAGGTGTACCCACGGACGTCGCGCAGAAGGTCGGGCTGCGGACGCGCGCCCAAACCAGCTTCTATGATTTGGCGATTGTGGGTGGAGGACCGGCCGGTTTAGCTGCTGCGGTCTATGCGGCGTCCGAAGGTTTGCACACAGTGATGATTGAGCGGGAAGCGCCCGGTGGTCAGGCCGGAATGAGTTCGCGTATCGAAAACTATCTTGGATTTCCGACCGGGCTCAGTGGCGCCGATCTGGCCCGGCGCGCCGTGGTGCAAGCGCAGCGCTTCGGTGTGGAAATCCTATCGCAGGAAGTTGTTGCCGCCCGAACTGAAGGTTCCTACCGGATCATCAAGCTGGCGGACGGAAACGAGATTTCCTGTCACGCTTTGATGATCGCGACCGGAGTGCAGTGGCGACGCCTGAACGCTCCGGGCATAGACAGATTACAGGGTGCGGGGATTTATTATGGGGGCGGCGCCACAGAGGCTCTGTCCTGTAAACATGAAATCGTCTACGTGGTGGGAGGCGCGAATTCCGCGGGTCAGGCGGCGCTCAACTTCGCGAGATACGCGGAGCGCGTCATTATTCTGGTGCGCGGCGAATCCCTCTCGAGCACGATGTCCCAATACTTGATCGACCAGATTCAAGCGACACCCAACATTCAGCTGTGGACACATGCAGGCGTGGCCGAGGCCCACGGCGAAGCCCATCTGGAAGAGATTTCTGTGCTTTGTTCCGATACCGGTAAGGTTGAGCGCGTCCCCGCGAATGCGATGTTTATCTTCATTGGAGCATCGCCGCGCACGGATTGGCTTGCAGGTCTCGTCGAGCGGGACGAGCGCGGTTTCCTGTTGACTGGCCCCGACCTTATCCGTGACGGGGAACGCACGAAGGGATGGACGCTCGATCGAGATCCATTCTTGCTGGAGACCAATGTTCCGGGTATCTTTGCGGTTGGCGATGTGCGACACGGTTCCATCAAGCGCGTGGCTTCCGGCGTGGGTGAGGGATCCGTGGCGGTGCAGTTCATCCATCAGTATCTAAGCAAGGTATAAATGGTCGATAAATCCGAACTACTTCGCGTCCCCACATTCACTGATTTGCCGGACGATCAAATCGACTGGTTCATCAGCCAGTGTCAAGAGCTGAATCTCAAGGCCGGTGACAGCTACTCGCGCCAGGGCGATCCAGCCGATGCCATGTTTGTGATTCTTGAGGGGCACCTGCAAGGGCGGGGCGAACTCAGGGGCGAAACCTTCGTCTTTGACCTGGAGCCGGGCGATGTCACCGGAGTGCTCCCATTTTCGAGGATGAAGACGTTTACGGTGGGCCAGCGCGCGGTGACGGACAGCCGAGCCTTGAGATTTCCTGCCTCGCTGTTTCCGGATCTGATACAGAAAATGCCGGTACTGACCCAGCGCCTCGTGGGCTTGATGTCTGACCGGATCCGCGAAGTCACCCGCCTCGAACAGCAACGAGACCGATTGGCTTCTTTGGGGAAGCTTTCGGCAGGACTGGCGCATGAACTCAACAATCCGGCATCGGCTGCGAAACGCGCTGCCAGCCAACTGCGCGACATTCTAACGAAAATCAGGAACGCGAGTCTGGAACTGGGGAGGCGCGATCTTTCACCCGCCCAGAAAGCGGAAATCGAAAACCTGGAAGCTTCGTTCAGCCGCGATATAGTTCCACCGGATACGCTTACGATGAGCGACCTGGAGGACCAGATTGATTCATTGCTTCGCAGCCATGGACAAAACGACTTGTGGCAACTGGCGGCTGGGCTGGCGCGCAGAAACATCAAGCCCGAGGTGGTCGAGTCGTTATTTGAGAACCTCGATGGGGATAGCGCTCGAGCTGCTCTGGTCAGAATCTCCGCCTCGGTGGAGGTCGCAAGCCTGCTGCATGAAATCGAGAGCAGTACCTCGCGGATATCGGACTTGGTCGGCGCGGTCAAGGAATACACCTACATGGACCAGGCGCCGGTACAGAAAGTAGACGTGGTGAAGAGTCTGGAAACCACGCTTACAATCTTGAATCACAAGCTGAAAAAGGGAGTAGTGGTGCAGCGCGATTACCAGCGCATTCCGCTACTCGTGAACTCCTTTGGCAGTGAGCTTAACCAAGTCTGGACCAACCTTATCGATAACGCGATTGACGCGATGCACGGAAAAGGCGAGCTTCGAATCCGGACCTGCCGCGACGACAGCTACGTGGTAGTTGAGATCAGCGACAACGGTCCAGGAATCCCCACCGAGGTCCAGCCTCACATCTTTGAGCCTTTCTTTACAACCAAAGGTGTTGGGGAAGGCACTGGCCTCGGCCTGGATACGGTCCAGCGAATTGTGAAGAAGCATCGGGGAAATATTCAGGTTAACTCCAACCCCGGTGACACGCGTTTTCAAGTCTTGCTCCCGCTCGCGGAGGCTACGACCTAATGTGCTTTGATATCGCGCGACACGTAAGTCACTCGGTCTTCGCGACGGATCAAGCCCGGTGTTTACTGACGCAAGGAGATCGAAAATGTTCGAGAGCATTCTCTGCCAAGTAACGGAATACAATGCGGACGTTCTGGAATCACTAATCGGGCTCGCAGTCGAGATTGCTCGCGAGGGCCGAGAGGGTAGACGCATTGGCACGCTGTTCACTCTGGGAGATGAAGATGCTGTCCTCGCCAAGTCCCGAGCGTTGATTTTGGATCCCTTATTGGGGCATCCTGAGTCTTCGCGCCACGTCACCAACCTTAATCTCCGTGGAACCATTAAGGAACTGGCGCAGTTGGATGGCGGCTTCGTGGTGAGTCACAACGGAATTGTGCTCTCCGCATGCCGCTACCTCGACGCCATTGCCGCACACGTCGACGTACCGCTTGGACTTGGCAGCCGGCACATTGCCGCCGCCAACATGAGCGCTGTCACCAAAGCGGTAGGCATCGTGGTTTCTGAGAGTTCCGTGGTGCGGGTCTTCTGCCACGGACACCTGGTCAGTGAAATTATTCCCGAACTCTGGATGATGGATCAGGCCACCCACCTTCGTGGCAGCGTACGCAGGGAGCAAGTCGGCGACCTTACGGTGCTGACGCCAAATCCGCAACAAATCCCCACCGCAAAATAACGCCCCACGAAGTCAGAACTTCACCATAGCCGCCTGCCTCATGCTGGGCTCGTCTTCCCGTAGATCGGGACAAGAGACCTGCCACTCCACACAGGTGAAGCCCGGTGTGAAAGACAGGAGGGGGCTGGCACGAACCCAGTGGCGAGATGAAAAAGATGATGAGCAAGAATAACGACGTCAAATGGTTGATACGACGAGATTGAAAAGAATTGCTGTCTATTTTTCTCAAAGTCAACAACCAAGGGCTGGCTTCCAACTTCCCCGAAAAAAGTTGGAAACTTTCAGGGCCGGTCCTCGTATCCTTAGTAGCACTCGGCGAAGGGTTCAGCGCTGACTATCGAAAAAAGGATTGTGAGTGCAGTTTGAAAATAACGCTTCACAATACTCAAGCGGGCCAGTCCGGCGGGATTCATGACTAGCTAACGGGAGGCGGGCAATGCGATTGCCGCTACTAGTTTTTCACATCAGCGCTGGCGTACTAGCGATGTTCGCAGGCGCCGCCGCAATGTCTTTTCGCAAAGGGTCTCGCTGGCATGGAGTGGCAGGAAACGTCTTCGTAGCATCGATGCTGTGCATGGCGACATCGGCCTCGTGCCTCGCGTTCATGAAACACCAAACCAACAATGTGTTCGGCGGCTTCTTAACGATCTATATGATGGCGACGGCATGGGCGACGGCCAGGCGCAGAGATGGAAAAACTGGCATTTCGGATTGGCTTGGGTTTCTGTTTGCGCTCGCAATCGGAGTTCTTAGCGTGATCCATGGATTACAAAAGGCCACGGGGCGGGCGCCGTTAGATGGTAGTCCCCCCTTCATGGATCTTTTCATGGGTTCGGTGATTCTCCTTGCTGCTCTTGGAGATCTCCGCATGCTGGTGGGCGGAATTTCCGGCAGACGACGGATCGCACGGCATCTGTGGCGTATGTGCTTTGGGTGGTTTATCGCCACAGGCTCCTTCTTCCTGGGGCAGCAACAGGTATTTCCCGCCTGGTTGCGCGGATCACCCGTGCTCTTGGTGCCAGCCCTGCTGCCGCTGGTGCTGCTGATTTTCTGGATCATTCGAGTTCGCTTTACCGGCGCATACAAGAAAATATCGATCCCACGGGCAGAGCAGGCTTACTCGTTACGGACTTAGCCTTCGAGCGGGCTTCGGCAAAATCCACAGTGTGCCATAAGAGCACTGAATGTGAATTCACGGCTTGCTCAACATGCGTTTTCGCCGCAGTGGGATGACCTGGCAAAGCGCCCTGCTACGACAGGCGTCTCTTAGGCTTTAGGCGCGGGACTGTCCTAATTGTTGCCTACCTAGAGGTTCACGGGGACACCCAATCGTCTTCTTCGTGGCTAGTCGGCCAGGCCAGCAGACAACCCCCAATCTGAAAAAACATTAACTTTTCTTTTCATCACCGCGTAACAAAGCCTTCCTAAAATTCTGGGTCATCCTTACCAAAAGAAATCCGATTGAATTCGCGGAGCACTCCCTGCCGGATTGCTCCTGAGATTCGACGTTTGTGGCTACTAAACGCCTTGTAATCGTTGTCGGAGGAGCAATCCCATGAAACTGCATCATTCCTCGTCGACCCTAAGCCATCTAAGGTTCGCAGCTAGCCTAATCTTCTCACTCTTCCTTGCGACCCTAGCCGTCGCCCAGGTGGACCGCGCCGAACTCGAAGGTACGGTCACGGATCAAAGTGGCGCCACCGTGGCGGGAGCCTCGGTCAAGACCACGGCTGTCGACACAGGTATATCTCAGCAACAAAAGACCAACGCAAACGGGTACTACCGCTTTCCCGGCATGGCGGCGGGCCGTTATGCGGTGACGATTGAGAATCCGGGCTTCAAGACTAAGGTTGTCGACGACGTCGTCCTTCGGGTAGGTCAAACCCGCACCCTCGATGTAGCGCTGGCGGTCGGTGCGGCTGCGGAAAAAATCGAGGTAAACGCCTCCCTGAGTCCTTCGGATCGTACCTTTGCCGAAGCATCCACAGTGATCACCCCGGACCAGATTGAGAATCTGCCGAACAATGGACGCGACTGGGCAAGCTTCACTCTCCTCGCACCGTTCGCTCAGGATGACGGCGGCGGTGATCAGCGCACAATCCGTTTCGCAGGCAGGGCCCGCGACGATAACAATTTCAGCTTTGATGGAGTCGACGCCGGCGGTATTCAAGAGCAAGCTCAGAAGTCACAAACTCGACTTCAGATCTCGCAGGACGCAATCGAGGAGTACCGCGTTAACAGCGCTCTATACGACGCCGAATACGGCACACAAGCTGGCGGCCAGATCGACGTCGTCACCAAGTCTGGTACGAACGACTGGCACGGATCGGCCTTCGGTTATATCCGGAATTCCGTCTTCGATGCGCGAAACTTCAATGACTACAACATTAACGGCAACCCTGCCGTTCCTCCGTTTCGCATGGGCCAGTACGGCCTGACCGTGGGCGGCCCCATCCAGAAAGACAAGACGTTCTTCTTTATCAGCTACGAGGGGCTGCGCCAGTTGCAGTCGATTACGCAGCAATTTGCTGTTCCCGCAGGAGTAGCGTCGCCCGGCGCTGGACTTCCTTATCAGCAGCAGGTGCTGACCACCTCTCCCCAAATGTGCTCGATCATGCAAGCCTATCCCTGGCGAGCTTCTGTGGGAACAATCAACGGCTGTGCGCCGCGCTTTGTCTATCCGGATGCCGCTTTCCAGTATTTGGGACAGGATCCGAATTCACCAAACTACGATCCCACTGCCGACTTTCTAACCGCACCTACCCCCACGACCGTCCATGAAGATAGCTGGCTGATAAGAATCGACCACAAGATCAGCGACAAGACGATGCTTTATGGACGCGCACAACGCGACATCAGCTTAGTGGACGCCCCGAATGGCAGCAGTCTGCCGGGAGACAAGCTGCAGACTATCAATCATCCGGCGAATTATCTCGTGGCATTGGAGCACACTTTCAGGCCCAATCTATTCAATGAAGCCAAGTTCTACATTAACCGTTCACCCTTCCATAATCCCCAATCGAGCATACTTGACTACGCTGTGAGCACCGCGAATTTCGTTGGGCTTAACGACAACACAGCTGACATCGAGATCGGCAGCACGTATGGCGTGGTTGACAACTTGACGTGGACTCGCGGCCGGCACGCATTCAAGATGGGTATCGAGTACCGCCGCGTCAGGCTGAATCAAGGGCAGACCGCCGATAACGTCCTCAGCTTCGCCAGCACCCAGGACATGATCAATGCAAACCTGAACAAGATTGCGTTCATCGCTCCCTGGTGCTGTCACGGGTTGCGGCGCAACTTTATCATGCCTTATTTCCAGGATGAGTGGAAAGCCACTCCGACCCTCACGCTCACTGCGGGACTGCGATGGGACTACTACGGCCTTGCGCATGAAGCGACCAACCGGACTACCGTTTTCGATCTGAACGCCTTTCACGGCGTTTGCCTGGGCTCCGGCTCGTTCAACGTGGCCCCGAGTCCCGGCCCCATCAATACGCCCCCGTGTCCGACAAATCCCTCTTTATACAACCCAAACTATAGGAACGTGGATCCGAGGGTGGCGCTGGCATGGGCTCCCAGCGCGCTCCACGCGAAGACCGTGTTCCGTCTGGGTTTTGGCATCTACCACGGCGCGGCTCAGAATGACGATCTCAACGCCGGACTCGAAAGCGATACATTTCGTGTAACAGTACTCCCTCCGACTAGTGGAGGACAAACCCTGCCCTTCCCTCTGGAACCCGCTTACCAACAAACAGAGCCTGACCTGTCTGGTCTCCAGTCTTCCAGTCAACTTCAGAAGCAGGCCAACAAACCTCGTGCCCTGCAGCGGGAAGATCGCCGCGATTTATATGCCGAGACTTGGGGACTGACCATCGAGCACGAGCTGCCCGCCAATTTCACGGCGTCGGCCCAATATCTTGGCAGCCGCGGCGTGCGTCTATTCTCTCGCGGCGGAGTAAACTTGTGCAGCGAGCCCGTCACCTTCAACCCGGTCGATGGGGACTGCGTTCGTCCGCTGGACCAGTACTATCCGGCAGGGAATCCTTTTGGTTCCGTCGACTATAAGTCCGATATCGGCTCCAGCACTTACAACGCTCTCGGCTTGGCTCTGGAGCGCCGCTTTAGCAAAGGGCTCTCTTTCCAGTCGCGCTACACCTGGTCGCATTCCATCAATGACGGTTCGGTGGGAGGCGGCGAGTCCAACGGTCCGGAGAATGTGAATTGTCTTCCGTGCGATAAAGGGCCGAGCATCTTTGACATCCGCAACAACGTTACAGTTGACGCTGTCTACGAACTTCCGTTTGGACCCGGCAAACCCTATCTCAACAAGCAGGGGGCGCTTGGCAAGGTGCTCGGGGGCTGGCAAATGAGCAGCATTGGACTTTGGCACACGGGCCATCCGTTGACGGTCTCTATGGATCTGGGGACCAACAGCTTCGCTAGCGGTCCGTTCGCAGGACTTCCTTTTACCTATGCGCTTCCTGACGGCAACGACCAGACTAGTCAACGTCCAGACATTATTCCTGGAGTGCCGTTAACCCTTTCGCATCCCAGTCCTCTGACGCCCGTCTCCCCAGGCACCCCTCTGATTAACGCCGCCGCCTTCGAGGCGCCTCCGGTCGATGCCAACGGAAATTTCACGCGGTTTGGCAACGAGCCAAACGGGGCGATCCGTGCTCTCGACAGCTGGCAAATCGATCTAGCGCTGACCAAAGAGACGAAGCTCACTGAGCGGGTCGAAATGGAATTCGCGGTCCAGGCGTTTAATATCTTCAACCATGTACAGCTCGCCGACCCCGGTGCGCTCAATCTTATCTACGATCCCACTCAGCCGGCGACCGGCAACCTGACGCCTCAGGCCGGCTTCGGCGTCATCAGCTCGTTCGTAAATTTCAACAACAACAACGACAATGCCGCATCCCCGAACACCGGCACCGGTTTGCCTCGACAACTTCAGTTCATGCTTCGTTTCAAGTTTTAGTGCCGCGCATCAAAGAATTGTTGAGGATCAATAATGCTCGAGGGCATTCATGTTCCTTTCAGGTTCGCGGAGTAGAGTTCGTTCCGGCGGACGTTCGTCAAAAAGAACTCTTGTTGAACAGGATTGGAAGACAGAATGAAAACAGTAAGGCTGTTATCTTTGCGAAATCGATTGACCGCTGTGAGTCTTGCGCTGCTGTTCATCGTTTCCCTAGCGGTCGCTGCTCCGTCCCCGGAGAGCTACAGCATTGTTAAGAAGATTCCGATCCCCGGTCAGGGCAGCTGGGACTATCTCACCGTGGATGAAGGCGCGCGGCGTTTGTATGTTTCGCATGGCACGCAGGTAGAAGTTATTGACGTCGACACAGAGGCGATCGTCGGAAGTATTCCGAAGACGCTTGGAGTGCATGGGATCGCGATCGCGCCTGACATCGGCCGCGGCTTCGTGAGCAACGGCCAGTCCTCAACGGTCACCGTTTTTGATCTCAAGACCCTCAATCCCATCGCAGAAGTTCCGACCGGCAAGAAGCCCGATGCCATCATCTTCGATCCGGCCACTTCGCGAGTATTTGCCTTCAATGGCGGCGGAAATAGCGCGACCGCTATCGATGCGGCAACCGCGAAAGTTGTGGGCACAGTGGATCTGGGCGGCGGGCCGGAATTCGCTGTTGCCGACGGCAACGGCTTTGTGTACAACAATCTCGAAGACGAGAGTCTGGTTCTCAAAATCGACTCCCGCAAACTCACCGTAGTCGAGCGTTGGCCTACAGCTCCCTGTGCGTCCCCGAGCAGCATGGCGATCGACCGCGCGAATCGAAGGCTGTTTATTGGTTGCCGCAGCAAGGTGATGGCAGTCATGAATGCCGATTCCGGCAAGGTTATCACCACGCTGCCGATCGGAGATCACGTCGACGCCACTGCCTTTGATCCCGAGACGAAACTGATCTTTAACTCCAACGGGGAAGGAACTATCACGGTTATTCGCCAGGATACTCCTGACCAATACTCAGTCGTCGAAACCGTAAAAACTGTGCCGCGAGCAAAAACTATGGCCCTCGATCGGAAAACGCACCGTCTCTTCCTCTCTACAACGGAAGCGGGTCAGTTCGAAGTGCTGGTTGTGGGCAGTAACAAATAACTGAGTCGGCGTGGACCTTAACTATATGTTTTCAAAGCGTAGAGTTTTCGAGCGAACCGCGAAGCTTCTGTCGGTGGCGCTTCTGGGGTTGACTTGTTGCACGAAAAAACCAACTGCCCAGAACGCTGTTGATTTGCGGCCCGTTGACTTGCAACACAAGGTAAGTGTTCCATTCCGGTTCGTGGCCTACGGCGACACTCGCTTTCATAATCCGAACGATATGGAAGCAGCGAATCCGGCGGTCCGCGTAGCTTTGGTGCAGGCAATTGCCGATGTCAATCCGGCCTTTATTTGTTTCACCGGCGATATCGTTTACAACGGATATGACACGAGCGACTGGGGAGTCTGGGACAGCGAAACCAGCATCTGGCGCCGTAAGGACATCCCAGTCTATCCGGCGCTCGGCAACCACGATCTGCATGGGGATGAGAAAATCGCGCTGAACAATTACTTCCAGCGCTTCCCCAATCTGAAAAACAGCCGCTACTACTCTGTACGAGCCGCCAATACGCTTGAGCTGATCCTCGACAGCTCGCTGGATGAAGTCGCAGGACCCCAGGGACAGTGGCTCACTGCCCAGCTCGACAACATTCCCGCGGATGTCGATTTCGTCTTCCTCATCTTGCACCATCCGCCTTACACGAGTTCATCCGACGATAAAAAGCTCGGCGGCGGACACTCGGCGCGCGCGCCCGAGCAATACCTGGCGAAGATGCTGGAGGGGCGCCAGGCACACTCGCGCGTTCGATTCGTCGTCTTCTCCGGCCACGTACACAACTACGAGCGCCACGAACACGGCGGCGTCACCTACTTTGTCTCCGGTGGAGGTGCGGCCCACGCTTACCCCATCGAACGCGCACCCGGCGATCCTTTTCAAAGCAAGCAAGTGAATTACCACTATCTTCTGGTCGAAGTGGACCACCAGCAGGTGAAGATCACCATGAACCGCCTGGAGCTGGTCAATCAGAAGGCAATATGGACGCAGCCGGATTCAGTGCAAATAACTCTTGCCAAGCCAACGTCCGCGAATGCCGCCGTGCGCTAGCCGCCTGGGAGAGTGCCTGCGCTCCTCAGGTAAATGACCGAGATTTGTAACTTGCCTACGGCTCAGCAGCTCTCCTGCAGTTCGCGCGCCCCATGAACTGTCTGCACCAGCTCGCGAGCTGATTGCGTGATCTTCGCGAGATTCCCATCTCGCAGAGCTGCCGTGTTAACTAGATCTCCACCCACTCCGAGAGCAAACGCCCCAGCGGCAATGTAGTCAGCAGCGTTTGAAAGGTTCACTCCACCGGTTGGAATCAGGGCAGCGTTGGGGAAAGGAGCTTTCAAGGACTGTAAATACTTGGGGCCGCCAACGTTGCCGCAAGGAAAAATCTTGATCAGCCTCGCACCATTGTCCTGAGCATGCATGAGCTCTGTGGGTGTCAGCGCACCGGGGATTGCCAGCTTGGCGCAGGCCTGAGCGACCGCAAGCACCTGGATCGAGAGTCCCGGACTCACCAGAAACTCGGCTCCGGCACGAATGCATTGCTCGGCTTGTTCGCGCGTCGTAACCGTGCCTGCCCCGATGAGCGCTGTGCTTCCGTGTTCTCGCACAACATTGCGGATCACAGACGTTGCGTTGGGAACGGTCATGGTTATTTCGAGAATCGGAATGCCTCCGGCGCAGATGGCTTCCACGGCTCGGGTTGCGTCTTCGACTGTTGCAGCCCGCACCACGGGCACGATGCCAATCTCGCCGATCCTGCGAATCACGTCATCGATTGTCATACGGTGGTCTCGTACATGGTCCGTCCTCGTCGCCCTCAGCGTGCCTGTTCAGCGTAGAATCCGCGCCGTTTGCGCCTTCATCGCTTGCAACACTTCTTCCAGCGTTGCCATCGTTGTATCGCCAGGCGTAGTCATTGCCAGGGCGCCGTGGGCCGCGCCACAATCGACCGACCACTGCGGCTCTTTGCCCGATAGGAATCCATAAATCAATCCCGAGGCAAAGGAGTCGCCTCCGCCGACGCGATCATAGATCTCGAGATTCTCGCGCACCCGCGCCTGATAGAAGGTGCCATCCTGGTAGCACATCGCTCCCCAGTCATTCACGGTCGCAGTCTTTGCATAACGTAAAGTCGTAGCGATTACGGCAAGTTGCGGAAAATCCCCCACTACGGCTTCAATCATTCTCTTGAAATTCGTTGGGTCGAGCTTGGAGTGATGTTCGTCGAGACCCTTCACCTCGAAGCCCAGCGCCGCTGTAAAGTCTTCTTCATTCCCAAGCATCACATCCACAAGCGGCGCAAGCCGCCGGTTCATTTCCTGAGCCTGAGATTTTCCTCCAATCGATTTCCATAGCGAGGGACGGTAGTTCAGGTCATAGGAAACGATGGCGCCCGAGCGCTTCGCCGCTACCATGGCTTCCTCGGCGACCAGTGGTGCGGTCTCGGAAAGCGCACAAAAAATTCCGCCTGTGTGAAACCAGCGAGCTCCATCCTTGTTGAAAATCTGGTCCCAATCGATTTCGCCGGGCTTCAGTCGTGAGACGGCCGTATGACCGCGATCCGAACATCCGAGTGGAGCACGCAGACCGAAGCCTCTCTCGGTAAAGTTCAATCCGTTACGCACCGTCCGACCCACGCCTTCAAAAGGCACCCAACGCACATATTTCTGACTGACGCCTCCCTGCAGCATCAGGTCTTCGACGAGACGACCAACCGGATTATCCACTAGAGCGGTAACGATCGCCGTGTCCAAGCCAAAGCAGCGCCGCAGGCCGCGAGCCACGTTGTATTCGCCTCCACCTTCCCATGCGCGAAAATGGCGAGTCGTGGAGATGCGCTCGTCACCGGGATCGAGACGGAGCATGACCTCACCGAGACTAACTAAGTCCCACACACAGCCGATCTTCGATTTGATGTTCAGCTTTGCCATGATCATTAGGACGTAACTTGACGAGACTGATCGGACATCAGCTTAGAATTCTGGCGCTGGAACACAACAGCATCCGCGGGCACAACTCCGAGTTGCCGTGACGGATCCACCACTAGCCAGCTCACCGCGCCTACCGCGCACAACCCTGCCGCCACTAGAAATGAGGTTGTCCAACCGAATCGGGCGGCGATCCAAGGCGTGAGAGACGCCGTCAGCGCCGCCCCAATCTGGTTGCCCATATTCATGAAGCCCGACACCGAACCCGCAGACGCACCAGCAATATCGGCGGTCACGGACCAGAAAGAACTCTGGGACAAATACAGCGCACCCGCTCCACCCGCGAGCACAACGCTGGCGAGCCGTGCGCTTTGAACCTGGGATCCGAAAGCGATAAATATTCCCGCAACCGAAATCGCAAATGCCGCAAGGCCGCAACGCCCGACGCGGGGTCCAAGCCGCTTCGTCAGCCGGTCGTTGATGGTTCCTCCCAAAAGGCAGCACACTAACATGGCAAGAAACGGCAGCATCGTGTAGAACGCGCTCGCCTTCAAATCCAGGCCCCGTACTTTGGCGAGATAACGATAGAACCAGCTAAAGAATATCCATGCCACGTAGCCATAGCAGAAATAGCTGAGCGTGATGGCCAGGACTTCTTTGCTCTGTATTACCTGCCCCCAGGGCACGAGCGCTTTCGCATCATTCTCTGACTCTTGTTGTCTCAGGCCGGAACGAATCAACGCCAACTCCGAGGCAGAAATTTTAGGATGCTCAGCGGGAGTGTCGCGCGCGACAAGAAACCACACCGCGCCGGCCGCGATTCCGAGGAGGGAGCATCCCCAGAATGACGTCCGCCAGCCGTAACGAACCATGATCTGCGTTATAAGCAACGGCGTGAGGCCGGCTCCCGCTCCCACTCCAGCGAAGATCCAGCCATTTGCAATACCGCGTTCCGTGGTCGGGATCCAGCGTGCGATGAATTGATTGGCGGAGGGATAGATCACAGCCTCCCCGGCGCCCAGAAGAAAACGAACCGTCACGAAGATGAACAGCGCGCCTGCAATCCTCGCGGGCACCATCGCGGTCAAGGCGGTGAATATTCCCCACCACGCGACGCCCGCGGCCAGTACACGACGCGGTCCGAAGCGATCAGCCAGTCTTCCGCCAACGGTCTGGAAGATTGCATACCCTACCAGCATGGCGCTGAACACCTGACCCAGCTGTACATCGCTGAGATGATAAGCCTCGGCGATGGATCCGCCTGCAATCGAAATGTTTACCCGGTCGAGATAAGACACGGCACTGAGGATGAACAGCCAGAACACCAGCAACCAGCGGACATGGCTCGTGCTCGCACTGTTCATCGCAAGGTTTCCTGGTTATGCCGCGTGTTCGCGCAGAACACGCGAAAGTTGCTCGGCGACGATTTTGTCTTCGCCCGGCTGCAACATGAACGAGTTCATGGCTAACCCAGGCCGCCCTTCGCCACTTCCTATCACGATGGACGGCTTTGAATTCCGCAACAGCTTAGAAGCCTGTTGCGGCGTCAATGAAATCCGGGCCTCATCCCACGTAATGCTCATGTGCGGCACGTGATTGGCGATGTCTGGAACGAAGAACGACGTACTCACTCCTGGAACTTTCGTGAGTTCACGGGAGATCCCTTCCAGCCGCTCCTGCCATCCTTTGGCCAGAGCCTCATGATCTTCCGCGAGAAAAAGCTCGAGCGCCTTCACCATGCCCACGATTTCTTCTTTGCCCACCTTTTGGCTGCGGCCCAACGTATCCTCATGCGGGCTATTGTTGAGCAGAGCATTTGCCACCAAGTCATTGCGTCCGATCAACAGGCCAGCGCACTGCGGCCCTCGAATCGCTTTACCGCCGCTGAAGGTCACCAGATCGTAACCCATGTTGGTGTAATCCCATAGATGAGAAACCGGCGGGGTATCGGCCGCAGCGTCGTTCATGCAAGGGACGTCATACTGCTTCGCCAGCTTGACCCACTCGTCTACTTTGATTTGCCCCGCCGCGTTAGCGAAATTGGAGAAGTGCATCATCGCCGTGCGCTCATTCACAGCAGCTCGCAATTGATCAACGGTCTCAATCTCGATCAGCTTGATTCCCGTAGATCGCAACTGGTGATCAAACGGATTGCGATGTGATTTCTGAATAATCACTTCCGACTTCATGCCGGTAAGATCGGGCAATTGCCGGATGAAGGTTTCGTTTCCGCCCGTCAAAATGCCCGCCAAGCCTGATTGAATGGCTGCCGCCGCGCCCGAGGTCACAAGTGCCGTGTAACCGACCTGCAACTTCAGCATTTCCGCGATATGTTTTCCCGCGGCCACCTCTAACTCCGGGATGCTTACAAAGTGGCGCCCAGCCATAGTCATGACGGCTTCAAGGTCCGGGTGAGGAAGGGAACCGCCCAGCATCGTCATGGTCCCCTCGCAGTTAATCACCGTTGTAACCCCAAGTTCTTCGTAGGGATTACCGGTCTTTCCGAAACCGCTGACCGGCGCAGTTGTTCCCGCGGCGGCGCGAGTCCGGCCGAAAAGCCTACGTGGCGCCAGAATCGAGCCAGACAGACTCGATCCAGACAAGATCGAACCGGCAACCACTCCCATGCTGCCGAGAAAACCGCGGCGATTCCACTTTGACTTGAGTCCCATGAACGAAGCTCCTCGGTTCCTTATTTGCCGGCGACGGCGGCGATGCAATTGATTTCCACCAGCGAGTCTCCCGGCAGCGCAGCCACCGCAACGGTTGTGCGCGCCGGGCCGCCATGGGGGAAATAGGTCGAGAACACCTTGTGCATTCCGTCCCAGTGCTCAATCTTCACCAGGAAGACGTTCAGCTGGAGAATGCTGTCCATGGTTCCGCCGCCAATTTCCACGTGTTTCTTGATCTTGTCCATGACCATGGTGGTGTGGGACTCGATCGTCCATTCCTTGGAGTCGCGTGTATCGTGGGCACCCTGCCCTGCGACATAAATTAACCCGCGGTGAACAATCACCGGCATGATGATGTCTTTCTCGCTGCCCGGTTTGCCTTCGCTATTCAGCTTGCGGATTCCCCCCGCATCCGGTGCTCCAGTACTCTGAGCCAAAGCACGGTTAGGCAAAACGGCGGCACTGACTCCTAACGCGGAAAGCGCGGAAGCAAACCGCGCAGCAAACGTTCTTCGAGTGAGAGTCAAATTCATATACCTCCTCCTTCCAACTTAGTCTTCGAGATTCGCGCGCGGATCAAGGCAACGCGAAGCTGAAAACGTCACTACCCGCCGCAATCGCCACGTATTGTTTGCTGCCGATTGCATAGGTCATAGGGGACGCACTCACTTCCTGCCCTGTATTGAAATGCCATAGCGGCTTACCACTTCGCCCGTCTACAGCCTCAAAGGAGCCCGCATCGTCCCCGAAAAACACCAAGCCGCCCGCTGTTGTCATGGTTCCACCGGAGGATCGACCTGCTCCGGTTTGCGGATATTTCCAGGCAATCGAATTCGTATCCAGATTGAATGCGACCAGCACCTTCTGCGAGGTTTCGCCAGGAATGCGTTTTACCCCCGTCGAGTAATAGCCTTGACCTTCCTGAAAAATTTGCGGCTTGAAAAAATAAGTTTCGCATTCCTCGAGGGCCATGAAATAAACGGAATGCGTGGACTCGCTATACGACGGTGCAAACCAGTTAGTGGCTCCCGAATAGCCGGGGCAGACCCGTGTTCCCTCCGCTGTTGGCCGGATACCGGTGACAAGAGGCCTGCCTTGCGCATCGATTCCCTTCGCCCAGTTCAACTTGTCCACGAATGGCGTTGCCGACAGAAACCTTCCGCTGGTGCGATCGAGCACATAGATGTAGCCGTTGCGATTTGCCTGCACCAGTAATTTTTGGGCGGCACCCTGATAAGCAGCATCGATCAGGATCGGAGTCTCAACCGCATCGAAGTCGAAAAGATCATGCGGGGTGAACTGGAAATACCACTTCAATTTTCCGGTATCGGGATCCAGTGCCAATACACAGTCTGTGTAGAGATCGTCTCCCGGGCGCACGCCGCCCTCGAAGTCGGGCGCAGGATTGCTCGTACCCCAATAAATCGTGTTGAGCTGGGGATCGTATGTGCCGGGCATCCACGTAGTTCCGCCGCCGTGCAGATAGAGTTTTCCCGGCCAGCTCTCGGATCCGAACTCGCCCGGACCTGGTATCGTCCAGAATCGCCAGGCCAGCTTGCCGGTCAATGCATCATAGGCGGCGACAAAGCCTCGCACGCCGTCATCGCCACCGGAGGTTCCTACCAGAACCTTGTCTTTGACCACAAGCGGTGCGCTGGTTGCGCCGTAATTCTTGTTCCAGCTTGCATAAGCCACGTCCCAGATAAGGTTGCCCGAGCGCACATCCAGGCAGAGCAGATGTGCATTGTCCGTTTCCATGTAGACCCGATTGTGCCAAACCCCGACCCCACGGTTGATGTGCCCCGACGCGTCATCGATCAGCCCTTCCGAAATCGGCCACGAGTGGTGCCACACCACTCGCCCCGTCCTCGCGTCGAGCGCGGAGGCATCATTCGCTGCAGTCACGAACATCATTCCATTCACGACAAGTGGAGTGACTTCAAGCCGTCGCGAGTTGAGGGCATGAAAGACCCATTCAGCGCGCAGTCCCCCGAGATTGCCCGGGTTGATTTCGGAAAGTCCGCTATAGCGCCGGCCGGAATAGTCCCCGTTGTAGGAAATCCAGTTCGCGGTCGGAGGTTGAACGAGTAGATCCTCCGAACGAACATCGATAACCGCCGATATAGCTGCAGGCGCGTCGCTTACGGCCCAGGCCGCCAGGCAAGCCAAGACCACGGCGACGAGCGCTACTATCCTCATGCTGCGGATCCTTCCGCAGGTCTTCGCGGCGGCGATCCGTAGCCGGCGCTCCGATATCCCAACTCGCGCGAAATTTGGAGTCCGGCCGTTTGAATGAGCGTCGCGAGTTGGCGTAAACGGGTGACCGGCATGCGTACCACCGGCGCAGTGATGCTGAGGCTGGCATTCACCCCACCGGCATGGTCCCAGATAGGAGCAGCGACGCACCGTATGTGGAGTTCATGCTCCTCCAAATCACAGGCGTAACCGTTCTTTCGGACGCGGTACAGTTCAGCTCCGAGCTCTTGAAGATTTCCCACCGTGTTCGGCGTCAAACGCTTCAGCCCCAACTGCGGGAGAACTTTTTCCCGCTCGTCGTCAGGCATGTGGGCCAGCATCACTTTTCCAACCGCAGTGCAGTACAAGGGAACGGCGGCCCCGATTCGAGAGAAAATGCGCAATTGCTCGGGAGAATCGAGTTTCTCGACGTAAACCGCGGACAACCCGTGCCGCACCGTCAAGTGAATGGTTTCGCGCGTTTGCCGGTTCAGTTCCTGGAGGTATGGAAGGCTCACCCGCCGAATGTCGAGCTGACCCAAAGCCGCCTGGCCGATCGCGAAACACGCGATCCCCAGGTGATACACGCCGTCTCCACTGCAGTTCAAAAAGCCCGAACCTTCCAGGTTCGCCAGAAAACGGTGGACCGTACTCACCGGCAGCCGGGATCGTCCCGCTACATGCTTTGCCGTGAGCCCGTGCGGTGATTCGCTGAAAAGGTGGAGAAGACGCAACCCGCGCTGCAACGCGGTGATGTTGTAGCTTCGCTTTGGAGTATTGGCCATGAAGACTGATCAAATCCATCAAACGCAAAATGAAAGTGCGAATTATCTGATGAAAGTCGATTTTGTGCAACAGTTCTTTTATTCGCTACAATCTTCCAAATTTCTTCACTGCCTCCACAATCGATTTCATCTGTTCAATTACGGCATACATCGAATGCTCTTTGAAGTCCATTTGTTGGGCCAGGGTTAGAACTTCCTGGGCCCTCGCCCGGGGCACAACCACCACGCCATCACTATCCGCCGCGACAATGTCGCCCGCATTCACCGTCACACCGTCGCACTTCAAAGGAATCTGGGATCCCCCAAATCGATAATGATGCACTGAGGTCGATGGCACAATGCCCGTCGCATATACCGGAAAACCAATCTTGCGCAAGTACGCCACATCGCGTACTCCTCCATCGATTACCGCTCCGGTGTAGCCACGCGCAGCCATAGCGGTACCCATCAGTCCACCCATTCCCGCGATGTCCTCGCCATCCTCGACGACCATCACGTAAACAGAATCCGCGGAGCCCTCATCAATGGCCGCCAGCATTCCATTCAGCGCAGCGGGGTCGCTGTTTCCTTCGTCTTTCTTGAGCAGAACCGTGCGCGCAAAGCCAGCAAATTTTGTGGTGAAGATGGGATGCATCCGGTGACTCATGTACATCCGCTTGCCGGTCAACTGCTCCAGGGCATCCGAGACCGAAGCCACTTCGACTCGGCGAAAATCTGCAATCAGAGCGCTCTCTGACTGCGATGCGGTTGTTCCTGTTACCGACTGGGCCCGAAGAGCCATCACTCCGCATGAGATTCCACACAAAACCCCGATGGATGCCAGCGATGCCGCGATTCTGTGGGATTTCACAAAGCCACGAAACTTGTTCATTTCGTCCTCCTGGATGTATACATGTGCGCGGACTCTAACACTCTTATTCGCCGCGTGAAAGAGTACATCCATTTATCACAAAGGGGAACGGAAATGAAAACAACAATGCAGACCAGAGCCGTCCGGCTGTTTATCTTTGCGTTCGCGATCACGCTGACTGTAGGCTTTACCTCACAGCGGGTTTATTGCCAGGAACGGAAGGCGATAAATTTATCCCCCGCCAGAGGACTTCCTTTCAGTGACGGCATCGTGGCCGGCAATACTCTCTACATCGCTGGTCAGGAGGGCACCGATGATTCCGGTAAATTGGCCGCCGGAGGCATTGGGCCGGAGACAACCGCAGCGCTCGATAATATCCAGAAGGTTCTCAAGGCCGCCGGCTTCGAACTGAAGGACATCGTCAGCGTTACGGTCTATCTCGCCGACATCCATGAATTTCCGGACATGAACAAGGTTTACAAGGGCGTAATGCCCGATCCTAAGCCGGCCCGGGCGACGGTCCAGGCCGCGGCACTGGTCAACAACGCCCGAATAGAGATCTCGGCGATCGCGGTGAAACAGAAGTAACTGGTTCCGTCGAATCAGCTATCCCCGTCTTGCTGCCGTCCATGCGCGAACTTGTCTGTTTGTCCGGATCTCGAGAATGTAAAAAAAGAGTTTGACACGCCTACTGCGCTTGAGATACACCGTCATCCATTGTGCTATCGACTTTCACAACTGTACGGCAGATTTCACTGGATGAAAGTATTCAGAACGGCGTTGAAAATCGAGCGAGGGCCTCTTTTGGCAGGAGATCACTATGAGCAACCGTCGGTGTGCTGTTTTCGCAGTTCTTGCGTTCGTGCTTTTTGCGCTGGCGCTTGCGTCGGCAAGTATCACCGGCAGCATCTCGGGCGTTGTTACGGACAAATCTGGCGCTGTTATTTCGGGAGCATCGGTGGTCGCGACTGACACTCTGACCGGCGTCCAGACGACTCAAAAGACCGATGCCAAAGGTTTTTACAATCTTCCGACCCTGGCTGTCGGTACCTATGACCTGGAAATCAAGCAGGTCGGTTTCAAGACTTATCGGCAGACTGGGTTGGTGATCAATACCAACTCGGCTCTTCGGACGGATGCAGTTCTTGAGGTCGGTTCGATCAACGAAAAGATGGAGGTGAGCACGGAGGCAGCTCAAGTCGAGACCCAGAGCACGCAGATGGGCGAGGTGATCGAGGGCTCCAAGATGACCTCCGTACCCTTGAATGGCCGCAACTATATTGATCTGCTGACTCTACAGCCGGGCGTTTCGCCTTATAAATGCACAAGCAGCAACTGCAATGACACAACGTCGGGAGTCGGTGTAGATCCAACGACCGTATCCGGTGATCAAACGAACGGGACTCAGTCCGTAAACGGTGGCCGGCTGGGTTCGAACGGCTTCATGGTGAATGGAGCAGATGCGCAAGAAGGAGTCCATAACGGAGCGGCCATTCTTCCGAACCTGGACTCGATCTCCGAATTTCGCATCATTACCAACAATTTCGACGCCGAATACGGAAACTACAGCGGCGGCCAAATTAATGTCGTCACCAAGTCTGGAACCAATCGATTTCACGGAGCCGCATTCGACTTTCTCCGCAATACCGATTTCGATGCCGCCAACTACTTCGCTGGAGGAACACGCGGAGATTTCAAGCAGAATCAGTTCGGGGGGACCATTGGCGGGCCGATAAAAAAAGACAAGATTTTCTTTTTTGGGGACTATCAGGGAAATAAACAAATCCTGGGGCAGACCCAGTCGTTCGCTGTCCCTACGACGCAGGATCGCACGGGAAATCTGATCGACGAAGCAGGGGCATTCGCCCAGGCCCTGCAGAGTGGCGGCGGAGTAGTGGCTGGAACTTCAGCTGCTCCCTCCGCCGGATATCCCTTCGGTGGTTGGGCCTATATCCTTTCTCAGGAATTGGGATACACCGTAACACCGGGAGAGCCGTACTATTACACCGCTGCCAGCGATCCTTACGCCGCGCCAGGGGCCGGGGTCGACTGCACCAGTGGCACGGGACCTACGCCGTGCGTCTTCCCGAACGCGGTAATCCCCACCTCGGCGTGGTCCCCGGTCGCGACCGCCACTCTGAAATACATCCAAGCGCCCAATGCGAATCTACCGTCAGGCGCCAACTATCAAGCTTCGTCCTACAACCAGCACTTAACGGACAACAAATTCGGAATTCGCCTGGACGCGAACACGCACTACGGCAGTTTGTTCGGATATTACTTTTTCGATCAATTCTCGGTAACCACTCCCTATGCTCAGGGCATCACCTTCCCGGGCTTTGATAGTAGTGTTCAGGGTCGTGCGCAGATGATAAATCTCGGCCTGACAACAACCATCAACAACTCCACTATCAATGACGTTCGTCTTGTGTATCTGCGTAACCGTTACTTTGGAGGGATTCCGATTGGTGGCACGGGCGTTCCGCTGAGCTCGCTGGGCTTTAATACACCCTGGAATAGCACCGGCGGAATTGCCGCTATCAACCCGGCGCTGGAGGGAGTTCCATCTTTTGTGTTCAATAACTATTCGTTTGGACTTCCCCAGGATGCCCTGCGGCAATACAACAACACATACCAGGTGATTGATAATTTCACAAAAATTATAGGAACTCACACCCTCCAGTTCGGCGCGGATTTTCACTACGATCAGATTAACGAGCGAAATTACGATGACGCCAACGGGGCGTATACCTTTGATGGCTCAGAGACGGGCCTGGATTTTGCTGACTACCTGATCGGTGCTCCCGTTAATTTTACGCAGGCCAGCCAGCAGCTTCTCGACTCTCGCGACAAATACTTTGGAGTTTATGCCCAGGATAGCTGGCGCGCACGGCCAACGCTGACCGTCAACTACGGCCTGCGCTATGAAATCATGACGCCCTGGTATGACACCCAAAACAAGCTGGAGACCGTCATCCCCGGCGAGCAGTCCCAAACCTTCCCGACTGCGCCGAAAGGGTTGGTGGTTCCGGGAGATCCGGGCGTTCCGCGAACCTTAGCCCCCATTCGGTACACCAACTTTGCTCCCAGAATTGGATTCGCGTATGCGCCGGATACCACCGAAGGCTTGCTCGGCAAGTTGTTGGGCGGCCCGGGTAAAAGCAGTATTCGTGTCGGTTACGGCATTTTCTACAGCGCCATTGAGGACGCCACCGGTTTTGTCGAAGTTGGGGATGCGCCTTATGGCTTATATTATTCTTCTCCGGAACCCACACTCCTGGCGTCCCCATTTATTGATCGAGGTACGGGATTTAGTCAGGTTAGTGCGGGCCCGAAGTTTCCCTTTACGTTTCCCCCAGCGAACGCATCGCCCAAGAATCCGGACACGTCTTTTAATTGGGCACAAGCCACGCCAATTTCCGGATCTGACTACCTGTATCCTCACGCCAAGATACCGCAAGTGCAGCAGTTTGAGTTTTCCCTGCAGCGACAGCTTGGGTCGTCTACGGTTGCGAGCCTTAGCTATGTGGGGTCCGTCGGCCGGCACCTCTTGACATTCGAAGATTCGAATCCAGGAACCGCGGCGCTCTGCACTTTCTTGAGCAACCCTGCAAACCTGGCACCGGGTCAATCCCCCTGTGGTCAATTTGGGGAAGACAATGCATACGTCCTCGCACCCGGAGTGACCGTCAACTCACCAAACGCAGTAACTGCTAACGGAGTAACGACCGTTTACGGTACTCGTCAAACATTTGGGATTAACTTCGGCAGCAACCCGTACATGATCACAGCTGTCAGCTCCAGCTTCAACTCTCTGCAGGCCAGCCTGAAACACAACGACAAATATGCCGAGTTCCTGGTTGCTTACACCTATGAAAAATCGATCGATAATGGTTCGACATCGTTCGATGCAACCAATCCTTTTAACCCCAGCGCAAGCCGCGCCTTGTCGGTTTTCGATGTCCCGCAAGACTTAACGGTGAGCTACACGGTCCAATTGCCCTTTGACAGGTTTGCTGGCGGCGCCCCCAAGAGACTCACCGCGGGGTGGGCGCTGTCTGGCATCGCGATATTCGCCAAGGGTGAGCCCATCCAGATAAGTGAAAACGACGACAACTCACTCAGTGGAACATACACCGCCACTATCGATGAACCTGATTATGCCAATAACGGCAGCTCTCTGTTTGTGAACAAGAATCCTCGCAATCAGGCTGGTCAACCCTATTTCAACCCGAATTTCTTCGTGGCAGAACCGGTTGGGCAGGTCGGAAACGTCATGCGCCGGTACTTCAGCGGACCGGGCATCTACAACTTTGACATGGCCTTGCTGAAAGATACGCAGCTAACCGAGAGTTTGCGGGTGCAGTTCCGGGCAGAGGCGTTCAATATCTTCAATCATGCTCAGTTCACGAACCCATCGGGAAATTTTAACAACTCTGGAGCCGGCGGTTTTGGGTTTGTGACTTCCGCTCGAGATCCACGCATCATGCAACTTGCCCTGAAGTTTTTGTTCTAAGCCGTGTTTCGCAGATGCTCGCAAATCGAAGGTCACGATCCGTGCTGCTGCTGGCGGCCCTATGGGCCGCCAATGGCTTTGCCGCATGGTCGCAAGGCCCGCCGAAAAACGTCAAGTCAGTATCTACCCGAGGCAAGCAAACATTCGCCTCCACCTGTTCAAGCTGCCACGGCCTCGACGGCCGAGGCGGAGAACGCGCGCCCAACATCGCCGAGAATCCAAAGGTGCAGCGGCTTTCCGATGCTCAGATCGCGCACATTATTGAGAATGGGATCCCCGGAGCTGGTATGCCGGCATTCCACTCGCTTGAGGTCTCTGACGTCAAAGCCGTAGTAACGTACCTGCGCACTCTTCAAGGGACAAAGCCGGCGGTAAATCTGCCCGGTGACCCGGACCGTGGGGAGACAATTTTCTTCGGCAAGGCGGGGTGCTCCGGCTGCCACATGGCTGCCGGTAAAGGCGGTTTTATCGCGTCTGATCTCTCCGGGTACGCTCGTAGTCATGCGGTGGAGCAGATTCGGAGCGCGATCACCACCAGTCCCCCTCCGCAGGCAAGAATGGTGACGGCAACCACTCGCGGGGGCGAAAAATACGTTGGACGAATTCGCAATGAGGATAATTTCTCTCTGCAGCTGCAAACGCTTGACGGGACGTTTTTCTTCGTGGACAAGTCAGATCTCGAGGGGCTCGACAGCACTCAGACTCTGATGCACTCTGACTACGGTTCCACTCTAAGCTCCGGGGAATTGAATGACGTCGTCAGCTATCTGATGCGCGTGGCCAACGTCAGACCCGGCGAGGCAGTAGATCGGACAGAGGCGTTTGAGGACCCATAGACCGGCCAGCTTTCCTTTTGCGGGTTGATGTTCAGCGAAGTAAGCCCAACTATTGATTTCATGAAAGAGGCGTTCTTATGAATCGCACAATGAAAACGCTGCGCACCTTCATCATCGCGACCGCGCCGCTGCTTGCGGTTGCAGCTTCAGGTTCGGGAAATACTGCGCCCGTTCCCCGGGAGTTTAAGCTGCAAGGTGTATTGCCGCAGTTCTGGAATCTGGTGGATCACAACGCGAAGCTAAGCGTGGTAGGCACGGGTTTCGGGTTTACGGAAGGCCCCGTGTGGGATGAGTTGGGATTCCTCTATGTGAGTGACGAAACCATTAACAAGATTTACAGGCTCCATCCCGATGGCAAGAAAGACGAAGTTATTTCACTCGGTGACCCCGACGGCAACACCTTTGACCGCCAGCATCGCCTGATCGACTGCGCCAGCGTCTTGCGCGCCATCATCGAGGTAACTCCCGACGGGAAATACAACATCCTGGCCGATCACTACGACGGCAAGAAATTAAACAGTCCCAACGATGTAGTCGTTGGTCCGGACGGTGCGCTGTACTTCACCGATCCAACTCTGGATCTGGTTGCCGGCGAGAAGCAGGAGATCCCATTCCAGGGCGTCTACCGCCTAGACCCTAAGGGCAAGGTGCAGTTGCTCACCAAAGACCTCACGCAGCCGAACGGCCTTGCTTTTTCGCCGGATGGCCAGCACTTCTACATCGACGACAGCGAACAGAGAAATATTCGCATATACGATGTCGTGCCTGATGGAACCATCACGAACGGACGAATCTTCGGCGTGGAGCCTGGCGGAAAGGACGATGGTGTACCCGATGGAATGAAGGTGGATAAGAACGGTAACATTTTTGTCACCGGGCCGCAGGGCGTCTGGGTCTGGGACCCCAAGGGCAATCACCTCGGCACTATTATCATGCCGGAGCAACCGGCAAATCTGAACTGGGGTGACAAGGACTATCGAACGCTCTACATCACGGCCACCACGTCGGTCTATCGTCTGGAGATGAAGGCGCAAGGCTTCGTGCCTTATCGATGAAGAGGCAGTCGTGGAGCCACGCCCAGGCTACGACGGAAACTAGGCAGAAGTTATTGATTGACGTTATTGATTTACGCCGCTGGCAAGAAAGCCACCATCCACGGCAAGCAGAGTACCAGTTACAAAGCTGGCAGAGTCTGAGGCGAGAAAGATCGCGGCTCCGACCAGTTCCTCCAATTCCCCGAAGCGCTTCATAGGAGTACGGAGCAGCACTTCCTCTCCCCGCCCCGTGCCCGTCAACAACTTTTCGGTCAGGGGCGTGCGGAAATAGCCCGGCGCAATTGCGTTCACACAGACTCCACGCCGCGCCCATTCGATGGCCAGCGATTTCGTCAAAGAGGCCACGCCCGCCTTGCTCGCGCAGTACGCCGCCACTTCATAAAGCGCCAGGAACGAGCCCATGGAAGCGATGTTTATGATGCGGCCATAACTGCGCTCGATCATATGACGTCCGAAAACCTGGCACGCTCGCAACGTGCCGGTCAGGTTCGTGTCGATGAGGCGATCCCAATCTGACTCAGGAAAGTCGAGCGTAGGAGCGCGCTGGTTGAATCCGGCGGCGTTCACCAGGATATCCACCTTCCCGAGCGTCTGGACAGAAGCCTGCAGCACCTTTTCCAGCGATTCGCGATCCGCCACGTCGCAGCTTACACGCAGCGACCGGCGGCCCAGAGACTCGATTTCGCCGGCAACCACGCTCACCAGTTCCATGCGCCTCGCACTGGGCACCACATCGGCTCCGGCCTCGGCCAGTCCGCGCGCGAGCGTGCGACCGATTCCAGAACTGCCACCGATCACCACCGCTACCTTGCCGTCGAGTTCCAGACGCTTATATCCCATAGTTTCCTCAAACGTGTATACAAGATCAGATTCGTCGTACCAGCCCTTGATCTGTCGCCTGCGTGTTGCGCACCAAAAGTAAGACCAGAATCATGCCGGCGAAGGGCACCAACCCCGCGATAATCACAATTGGATCGAAAGAATGGGTGCCCGTTGCCTGGCGAGCATCGGAAAAATGGCCGATGAGTTTGAAGGCAACAATCGTTCCGATGCCGGCTCCGGTCCCACTCAGCCCGCTCACCGATGCCACCGACTCGCTGCTATACAGGTCCGAGGGGAGTACATTGGCCATCGTTGTGAAACCCGCGTATGTAAAGGTCGCGACCGCAAACAAAATTGCAATCCAATAGACACTGGTCGTGAAAATCGTAGGAATGATCATCGTCATTCCCACTCCACCGAAAATGATCAGCGTTTTGCGAGCCGCGCCCAGTGACCATCCCCGTTTGATCAGATAGCCGGAAACGCCGCCTCCGAAGAAGCTACCCAGATCGGCGGCGATGAACGGGATCCACACGACGAACAATCCGGTCTTCAGCTCGATGCCCTTCGCGACCAGATAAATTGGAAGCCATTCTGCGATGAAGAAGTAGACCGGATCGGTAGTGGCTTTCGCAACGATGATGCCCCAGGTCTGCGGAAGCTTCAGCAGCTCACTCCACCGTGGCCGCGCTTTGCCTTGTTGAAGAGCATCCGACTCCTGCTTGTCGGCGACGATCATTTCGAGTTCTGCTTGGCCAATACGCTCGTGCTCTTCCGGCGGATGGTACAGCCAGCGCCAGACGATCAACCAGAGAAATCCAAGAACGCCTGGAATCATGAACGCCGGGCGCCATCCCCAACGAAAATAGATCCACAGCACGATGAATGGAGCGACGGCTCCCCCAATCGAAGAGCCGCTATCAAAGAGTGCGGTCGCAAGTGCGCGCTCGCGTTTGGGGAACCACTCCGAGACTGCCTTGGTTGCGGCCGGCCAGTTGGCGGATTCCCCCGCACCCAACAGGAACCGAAACGTGGCGAAGCTGCGGAAGCCGCTCGCGAGCGACGTCAATATCGAGACTACTGAATACCAGATCACCGTGAGGGTCAAGCCGCGCCGGGTGCCGATGCGGTCCATGAGCCTCCCGAAGACTGTCTGTCCGATTGAATAAGCCACCCGGAAAGCGATGGCAATATTTGCATAGTCCGAGTTAGTCCAGTGGTACTCGACCTTAAGGTAAGGCGCCAGTAGTGAGAGAGTCTGCCGGTCGATATAGTTGATGACCGTGGACGCAAACAAAAGGCCGCCGATCCACCAGCGCAACGAAGTAATCGGCTTCCTGGCGGCTAACATGCGTTATCTTGCGGACACCGAGCGTTAAGGGCCAACCATTACCTGCAGTTCGCCGGTCAGCGAGTTCTGGTTGAGCGCATTCTGCAAGGCCGGGCCCAACAGCGAAGCCGAGTTCTTGTCGAGATAGACGGTGGCATTAGGGTGAGTGCGCAGAATCGACGCCGGCGCCATCGGGCTGACCGCGCCCTCAAAGCAAGCCTTCACCGCCTGAGCCTTGCGCGGACCGGGCACAACCGCCAATATCTCCCGGGCTTTGAGAATCTGGCGTGCCGACATCGAGATTGCCTGTTTCGGCACTTGTGAAATGTCGGTGAACCAGGCTTCGCCCACCTGCTGCTGGCGGCAGGCTTCATCCAGGTTCACCATGATGTAGGGTTCCTCAGTTTTGAAATCGGCGGGTGGGTCGTTGAATGCGATGTGCCCGTTCTCGCCAACACCGAGAAACGCGATATCGACGGGCAGGGATGCCAGTCGTTCGCCAATGCGCTGCACCACTTCCAGCGGATCGGCTACATCACCGTCGAGCAGATGGTAGTTGGCAATTCCGGTTTTCTGCACCAACTGCTCCAGCAGCATTTTGCGGAAACTTCCCGGATGGGAGACCGGCAAGCCGATGTATTCGTCGAGATGAAAAGCCTCTACCTTGGACCAGTCGATGCCCGGCGCCTTGGTCAAAGCATCCAGAAATTCGAGCTGCGAGGCGGCCGTCGCAGCAATGATCCTCGCATGGCCACGCTCTGCTATGGCGCGCCGTATGCCTGCCGCCGCCTGTGCGGCTGCCGCGTGCCCGAGCGCGACCCGATCATTGAATACTTTGAGCAGCATAAAAGAATGCTTTGGTTGCACTGAGCAGGATTGCGCCTCTCAGGATCGGCAAAATTATACAAAAGGGCATGGCCAAACAGAGGCAGCCCTGACCCGAGTTTCATTACGTGAAAGCCGCTGACTTCGGATATGGCCAACCATCGCCCAACTCATTCGCCATACTAGTGAGGAAGCGAGAAGCTGATCACATCGCCGCCCGCAGCGATAGCCACGTACTGAATACCATCGACTGCGTAACTCATCGGTGAAGCATGAATGGTCTGGCCGGTGGTGAATTGCCAGAGCGAGCGGCCGGTCCGCGCTTCAACCGCTTCCAGTGCTCCGGTATCGTTCCCGAAGAACACCAATTCGCCCGCCGTTGTCAGCGTGCCGGCCCACGAATTGCCGCGGCCGGCCTGGGGATAGCGCCAGACGATCTTTCCCTCGGGCACGGAGTACGCCAGCAGAATCTTTTGAGCGTGATCGTCGGGCGCAAGCTTTGTGCCTGTACCGTAGAGGGTCTGGCCTATGGCAAATTCTTGCGGGCGAGCGAAAAAGACGCTGCAACTCTCCAGCGCCATGACGTAGAAGAATCCCGTGTCAGGATTGTAGGAAGGCGAAAACCAATTTGTCGCTCCGTCGATGCTGGGGCAAATCTGCGTGCCCTCTGCGCTCGGGATTTTTCCCGATAGTATGGGGCGGCCCGAGGTGTCAACCCCTTTGGCCCAGTTCAGCTTCTCAACAAACGCGGTCGCCTTGAGAAACTTTCCGTCGCTGCGGTCGAGAACATAAAGAAATCCGTTACGGTTCGCCTGCACCAGCAAGTCACGCGCTCGGCCGTTCACTTCGGCACTCACTAGCACTGGTGTTTCATTGGCGTCGTAGTCGTACAGGTCGTGCGGAGTGAACTGGAAATACCATTTCAACGCACCCGTGGTGGGGTTCAGCGCGAGAACACAGGCGGTGTACAGGTCGTCTCCTGGACGGGAATCTCCTACGAAATCGGGCGCCGCGTTGCTGGTTGTCCAATACAAAGTATCCAGCTTCGCATCGTAAGTGCCTGGCATCCACGTCGTGCCCCCGCCATGAAGATAGGAATCGCCGGGCCAGCTGGACGAGCCGAACTCACCCGGTCCGGGAATAGTCCAGAAACGCCATTTCAGGTTGCCGCTAACGGCATCGTACGCGGCCACGAAACCGCGCACGCCGGAATCACCTCCGGACGTGCCCACGATCACTTCGTCTTTCACGATTAGCGGAGCGCTGGTTGCGCCATATTGTTTTGCCTTGTCAGCGTAGGTCACATCCCATAGCAGGTGTCCGGAGCGAGCGTCGAGACAAAGCAGATGGGCGTCATCGGTTTCCATGTAAACGAAGTTTCGCCAGACACCAACTCCGCGGTTCTTATGAGCCGCGGCGTCATCGAGCAGCCCTGCGCTCACCGGCCGCTGGTGATGCCACAGGGCCCGGCCGGTTCGCGCATCTAGCGCAAATGCGTCGTTGGATGAAGTGACATACATTACGCCGTTGACCACGACCGGCGTCACTTCCAGCCTCTCGGAATTGGACGGATGGAAGATCCACGAGGCGCGGAGCTGCGTGACATTTGCTGCGGTGATTTCGTGCAAGGAGCTATAGCGGCGTCCAGTGTAGTCGCCGTTATAAGAAGTCCAGTTGGCACCCGGAGGCTGCATACGCAAGTCGTCCGCGCTGACGTTCGCGTCGGCAACCACGGGGGCCTGTCCCCGTTGTCCTGCGGCTGAAGCCGAGAAAAAACTGAAGACGGCCAGTACTGCCACCGCTAGGTCTTTTCTGATTGATTTCATGTCAGTGATTTTCTAGCGCACCGGCTTGAATTTCTTCGACTTTAACTTCCTGAAGAGAACCACGATCCAGCCCATTTGCATCTTCAAGATGAAGCGAGATGCGGGAGACCTTTGCCGGAGGCTTTAACTCTGTTTCCAGCACGACGAGCTCCGCCGGGTCGACCTGATTAAGAGGCATCGTTCCGACGCCGGTACCGTGTTCGTCGTAAAGGTGCGCAACCAAACGTCCCGCGAAAAATACTCCGAAAGAACCAGAGAGCCGGATGTGACCGTTCTCCGAACGCGCGGCCTGAAGAGGATGCACCACGATGCCAGCATCCTCCACTTGGTGGAATTCGTTGCCGGCGCGAGTGGGAAACCATTCTGTGTCGAGATCTCGGCTCTCGCCCGGCTGCAGTTTAACGAGAGGACTGTTGATCTCGGCCTCCAGATAATAAGGAGAACCGTCGCCTCCTGTAGTTAGGGAAGGCTCTCCCTCAGAATTCAGCCTAAGTTCAGGGCCATTCATCCAGAAAATTACCGATGCCTTGCCGGGATAAGTTTCGTTCTTTTCGTAGCGAAAACGCTCAACCATCGCATACTTGCTGTCTCCATCCACCACCGCCAGCCAGCCCGGCGTTGAGTCCAGCCACAGTTCGGCGGCGAGGTGCGCATAGTGCAACGCGAAGAGGCCGTCGTCCCTGACGGCGACCGCGGGATTTTCGGCCGGCCCGAAACGCACGTGGTAACGGTTGAGATAGCTGCTGACTGGATTGGCCGGGGTGAAGGTCCAGAAATTGTGGTTGCGTCGTGAGGGAGCAGCGTGGTCCGCGGTATCGTATTGTGAAACGGATTGCATCGACCACTCGATGACGTGCCCAGTTTTATTCTGCATGGTTGCGTGAAAACGGATGCGCGGAGAATCGGCGTCCAGGTGAATCGTGCGGCGGATCTGAACTCCGGTCTGCGGGTCGGCGGGGCCCGTCAGCTCGATCTCGCATTCTTGCCCTTCCGAAACCTTTCGAAAGGCGTACGGGCCGTCGTCGATCAAATCGGAATTACCCACCCAATGTTGTTCATCGTCATTTCCCTCGGGCAGGAGCCAGAGCTTGTCACCTCCATAGTTAAACCATCGGGATGGATCGGGGGGAAGGTATTTTCCTTCATACTTGGGATTCACGAAGAGGTAAGGATGTCCGGAGAAAATGACCTGCATCAGGCGTCCGCCGTTTTGGGGTACGACTACCAGCTTGAGCCACCGGTTGGAAAGCTGCTCAGCGCTCCAACCCTTGTAATTCGTGGCCTCGATTCGACACCACGAACTCGGCTGGCTCGGTTCAGCTTTGGTTTGGGCGGATGAAACATTCAGGTTCAACCAGCAAACAAGCAAACCCACTACGTAGCGCCGCATCGGTTCCTCTTCCTTGATCGGCGCTGCGTTGATGCCTCTGCCATAAACCATCGGATTTGTAATCCGCGCGCCGGCATTTTCCCAGGCAGTTGCATTAGCTGGTGACACACTTTCACCAGTCGAAACAAAACCCAATGAAACGAAACAATTGGATTTGCGTCAAGCAGATTCTGTGGTATATCAGGTTCACCGTTTGATGTCACCGATCCCCCAAAAGCTGTTTTCACTGAGTGGAATGTTTGGCGACTTCCTGTGCGAATCTGCCTCGCGCAAGTCTTCCTCGGAAGACCGAAATCCGAGAAGCGTCATCGTGACCTGGCGAGTCGTTCTTAAGTTTGGGTTGGTGCTGATTTCCCTTGGTGCGGCTGGGAATGTCCTCTGCCAGAACCCGAGCGGAGATTCCGCTTCCGATCGGAAACCTGACCTCAGAGGCAAGAGCATTTTCGAGGTTAAGTGCGCGACTTGCCACGGACTCGATGGCCTCGGTGGCGAACATGCACCTGATATCGTCCGCCGGGCCGGCACCAAGGCGCTCTCGGACGAGACATTGCTCAACGTGGTTCACGATGGAATTCCGGAAGAAGGAATGCCAGGGTTCCCCAGTATTGGCCAAGAAGACGCTCATGCGCTGGTTGCTTATCTGCGTTTCTTGCAAGGCAGATCCGCGGGAAATTCTGTGCCGGGCGACCCAGCGCGTGGACACGATCTTTTCTTTGGAAAGGCCGGATGCTCAGCCTGCCACCAGATTGCAGATCGAGGACAATTCGTCGCTGAAGACCTCGCAGGTTTTGCGCGAGATCACCCGGCGGAGGAAATTCGCGATGCGATTCTCAGGCCGACTGGAGGACCGCAAGAGACCGTGACCGCAGTTGCACGGGATGGTCGAAAGTTTTCCGGCACGATTCGAAACGAAGACAACCGCTCTCTGCAATTGCAGGATGGCAATGGCCGATTTTATCTGCTCATGAAGTCCAGCCTGGTCTCCGTGCAGCGAAAAATCGGAGGTTCCATGCCTGCTGACTACGGACACCGACTCAGCAGCGCCGAACTTGAGGATCTGGTCAGTTACATTTTGCATGAGGGCCGCCGTCCAGATCCTTCCTCATCGCCTTCCGCGGAGGGTCATGCTCAGGATTGAAGGCCGACGACGCGGTGTGACAATTGTTCAGCAGTCCCACCGAGACAAAATCGAATCGCAGAATTGGGAGTATCGAAATTGAAGAGGCTCCTGGTGCTCTCGCTGTTGCTTGCACACGGGCTCCGAGCCCAAGACCGCCCAGTGGATCCCACATGGTTGCATCGCTACGTCCCCGAGCTAGCGGAGGCTAAGGCCGATTTCACATCTGAAACGTGCCACTACCGGCCGATGTTCGGAGAAGGCGACAAAGACAATCGATCTCTCCAAACCGTAACTCGCTTCGGCGAAGTGATTCTGGATGCACATGGTAGTTGCCGGACCCTACTCTACGACCGCCAAGAAGAGATTTATTTCGTCGTCGAAGGCGGAGGCGTGTTGCACTACGAAGATCAAATTCAAGCTCTGCGCAGGCATGACTTCACCTACCTGCCTCCGGGTGCCAAACATTCGATTTCCAACAATGCCGACCAGCCACTGCGTGTGCTTGTTATGGGATTCAAAATCGAGCCCAAGATTTCCATTGGCACCCCGTTGCCACGTCCGAAGGTCGCGAATCTCGAGGATGCCAAAGAGGAGACTGTCAGCGGTCACCCGAACTCGGTTCTGTACAAACTTCTGGCCGGATTGCGCACTGGCAAGCGGGACTTGATTGACGCGGCCTACGTGATGGACAGTTTTTTCTGGATGGATTTTTCCCCCGGAGGAACGAACTGGCCTCACCACCACGAAGCCGCGGAAGAAATCTATCTAGTGATCGATGGCGAGGGCGAAATGGTTGCCGGCAGCGGAATCGATGGCGTTGAGGGTCGCTATCCAGCCAAAACTGGGGACGCTTATTATTTTCGCCCTAACTGCACGGTCGGCTTCTACAACCAAAATAAACCGGGCGCCAAGGCATATATCTTAGCGGTTCGAGCGCGGGTTCCACTGCATGAAGATGAAGAGTAGATGGCGAATCTGTGAATTAATACCAGAGGTGTCGAAATGCATGTTCTGAATTCCAGCAGGCGGTCGTTCATGAAATGGGCAGCGGCGGCTCCGCTGCTGAGCCAGATTGCCATAGCTGACCTTTACGCAAAGGCCGCTACCGCCGTAGGTAAAGATCCTCGACAAAATGTTTACAGCCGCCTGGGGGTCAAGACCGTCATCAATTGTCGTGGCACATGGACCTACCTCAGTGGGTCTTTAGAGTTTCCCGAAGTGCGTGAAGCTCAGATCGAAGCGGGGCAGTATTTTGTAAATGTGCTCGATCTGCAGCGCGCCATCGGGCGGCGGCTGGCGGAACTCACTGGGGCCGAGTCTGGGATGATCACTTCTGGTGCGGCCGGTGCCATGGCGGTTGCAACCGCAGGTTGCATGGCCGGCACCGACGACAAGCTCATCTGGCAACTCCCCGACACTACTGGCCTGAAGAATGAAGTGGTCATGTCCGGCGGCCGAAGCGCTTTTGATAGTGCGATCCGGTTGACCGGCGCGAAACTGGTGCTCGCTTACTCACCGGAAGAACTTGCCAACGCCATCAACTCAAACACCGTGATGATCTACACTACGCATCTCGGCGACGAGCTTCAGAAAGAACTAGTAATTGCGAAAGACCATAAAGTGCCGATGCTCCTCGACGATGCAGCCGGCATTCCCCCGGCTGACAACGCTAAGTTGTACGCCCGGATGGGAATTGACCTCTACACCTTTTCCGGCGGGAAGGGCCTGCGGGGGCCGCAGTGCAGCGGCGTGCTTTTGGGAAGAAAAGATCTGATCGAAGCAGCCATCATGAACTCCAGCCCGCGCGAGGGAGCCGTGTGCCGTCCCATGAAGGTTGGAAAAGAAGAAATGATCGGCTGCCTTACCGCCCTTGAGACTTGGTTGAAGCTGGACGAAAAGAAACTGTACCGCGAGTGGAACGATCGTGTGGATAACATCAGGAAGCTGGTGGAGACAGTGCCGGGAGTAAAGACGAAGATCTACATTCCGGATGATGGGAACCGATATCCGACACTGAACGTCTCATGGGACCAGCACGCGTGGGGGTTTACCATCGCCGATTGCGTGCAGGCTTTGCGTGCGGGTGATCCCGTCATAGAAGTGCTCGGTGCGGATAATCCGAGCCTCGTAAAAGCCGTTCGCGAGGGCAGGCCCAATCCGACTAACAAAGAGCGGCCGGAAGCCGATCACATCGAACTGGTTTCGATGACCATCCAACCCAGCGAAGAAGTCATCGTGGGACAAAGATTGCGCAGCATCCTGGGAGCGGCACAAAAGGCAGGCCGCGCAGCGTAGCAAGTGGAGCCAACCGCTCTCGGCTGTCCCGTCGATCGAAGCTCGACCTCCTCCATCGTCAACCGGCAAACTGCACCACTACCAAGTACTGAGGGGCAGGCTCAAATGAAATCATTCCTCGTTGGATTGCTGCTATGGTCCGCGGTCGGCGCACAGGCTCAGGTAGGCACAACCTCGCCGCCCCAGGAACCTCCTAAGGTTCATCGCGTCGCGCCCTCGAACGTGGATGCGGGAGACTATATCTATATTTCCGCCCAGGGTCCGCACGGCGCCGATGGTGCATTACCGGCAACTTTTGCGGCCCAGGCGCGGCAGGCGCTGAATAACTTGAAATCGGTTGTCGAGACCGCAGGCCTGACGATGGATCACGTGGTCTACACCACCGTTTACCTCACCGATGTCAGCCAATATGCGGAAATGAACCGTGCGTTCGGCGAGTTCTTTCGAAAGATTCCGCCGGCGCGAGCGGTGCTTGGTGTTGCCGCACTTCCTGATCCACCGATTGAAATCAATGCAGTCGCGGTGCGCAATCTCGCGGAGACGCGGGCCATCTCTCCACCGGGCTACAAGTCGGACGAGCCTTTCTCCCCCGGAATCCTCACCCACGATCGATTGTTTGTTTCAGCGATGCCCGTTTCCGCGATGCGTGCTACCGATTCATCTGGTGGCAGAGCTTCAGACGATCCGGCGGCGCAGGTCGACTTCGCGCTTGATCAAATGAAAGCAGTAGTGGAAGCAGCTGGGCTCAAACTCAGCCACATGGTTTTCGTCAATCCGTACTTAACTGGGCAGATCCCGATGCGGGTGATGAACCAGCGTTATGCGCGCCGGTTCGAGTTCGGTAATACTCCGGCACGGGCCACCATCGAAGTCTCGAGCCTGCCAAACCGCGCACAAATCGAATACACAGGCGTTGCCGTTCGCGACCTGAAGGAGCGGCATGCCGTGCGTCCCAAGAACATGCCACCCAGCCCTACGGCGAGCCCCTGCGTTTTTGCCGGCGATACGTTGTATTGCTCGGCGAAGAGCGGCTTCATCCCCGGTCCGAACGAGGGAGTATACAGTTCTACGACAGCCCTCCAACTCCGTCAGACGATGCGCAATCAGATGGACAATCTTGAAGAAGCCGATATGGATTTCTCGCAGGTTGTATCCACGAATGTTTACCTCGATAATTTGGCGGACGTGCCTGCGTTTGACGAAGTGTATGCGAAATACTTCAGGGGCATACTGCCTGCGCAAACCACCATCCAGCAGATCGCGCCAGCGGACCGCAGCCCCGACAAAGACGAACACTATCCTGACTTGGAGCAGGTTTCGCTCATCGCCGTTCGAAACGGTGCCAGGCACTAGTGGGAAAGGCAGTCGCTTTTTCTGCCAAGGCTTCGCGAATCTACGCTCCTTCTTCAACACCGCCGGCGATTATAACGACCTAAAAGCATTCGGTGAGTGACCGCTAGCCGACGAGCCGCCGGGCTGATGGTCCCCAAAGGGCTGATTTTGGCGACCCCCTCTTGAAACTGTCCAAACGAGTGACGAAATCGCTTGGATAATTGAGAGAGATGAGCTATTTTGGCTGACATTGGGATTTGGAATCAGGAACCGGGAGCACCAACTCGAGGACGCGGTACGGTTTCGCGAATGAGTGAATTTCCCTCTTCTGTGTGACGTACCGTTGGCTGGGTTAGCTGCTGTCGGCTCAGAGGAACCCAGCCGTGAAATTCCCTCTCTGCTTCTCTCTTCTTGTGGTGTCTTCGGCCTTCTCTTGCCCTTGCTGGTCTGCCAACGCATCGGGCTTTGCTGACTCTCCTGTTTCGAAATCCGAGTTGGACGCCACCTCGACTCCTGGAGACGCATCGGTCAGGGACTCGTCAGAGTTCATGATCCCTGGTCCGCTGCGCTCCTTTCTCCGCATGGCGGGCGTCAGTCAAAGGGTCACGCCTGAGGAAGTACTGCCCTTACTGAGCCGGAACGTATTCATGCAAGGCTACGAGGGCTCCTCAAAAAGACCGACTGAATTTCTCATCTTGTTGAGACGGTATGTCGCGCAGGCTAAGGAGCTGTCAGCCCTGGCCGCGCCCGATGGCGTGATTCGCGTTTCGAATTGTGATGACGCCAATAAGCTTCTGCACATCCTCGGTTATCGGGCTCGGCCAAACTGTGGGAGTCCTGACACATCCGTGCAGACGGCGGATCCTGAAAGAGCTTTCCTAACGATCGATTCCGGTTTTCCTCTGCCCGAACTAGAGCAGACGCTGCAAGGAGGCAAACCTTTCGTGTATCCATATTCCGCATCTCCCGTTCCAGTAACGTTCACCCCAGTCGACTGGACGATGACGAGCGGCAGGAATTACAAGGAGACCGGGAGGGACCTGGTTGACACCATCCTGAACGATCCGGCGGTCGCACGCCTCTACTGGGCCCTTTCCAAGATCGATTCGGAAACCAACAAATTCTTGCTGCAATCGATTGGGATCAGCCGACTGTTGCCTGATGCTGCCGTCCTCGATTTTTACGGGAGCCGCATCTGCGTCCGCTCCAACCGCGTCATCGTGCCAGGGGGACTGACTGCTGAACTGGAGTGGAAGGATTTGGTGGGGGCAAGTCCGGCATCCCCTGCGGCCTTTGTTCAAAATTTGCTTGCCAGGGACAAGGGCTGGCTCGCCGCTTATTTTGATGTGCTTTCACGGGTGAGCAGAACTCAACAGGCGTATTTGGTCAAAGGGCATCGGCTGCGGCTTTTTTACGATGCTCTGCGGGCTCCAGATCCTTCGGCCAGCGCCACAGCCGGTGCGTTCCGACCTGCCCCTGGGTTGCTGCTTTTGGTTACACGACTGCAGTGGGAGTCCACCGGTGAACCGCGTGTTCCCGGAAATCTCCAAGTGTGGAAAGACATCCTTCGGCAAAAAAACAGAGTGCGCGGCTGGAACCGGGGTACCGGCCTGGCTAGTCCAGAGCAGCTCGTTCAAGTCATGTTCGCCCTTTCCCGGTCGGCAACCGACGGGCCCCTGCAGATCTACCTCGCGATGCTCGAACTCGAAAGCAGACGACCTCCCGAACATCGCCTTGCTCCCGCGACGGTGCTGTTGCTGGCGCGTAAGTTTGAGGAGTTTGGGGACCAGTACCGGATCTTCTCCGAGTTTCAAGAGTTGAGTGACGCATCCATCGTCCAGTTCATGGAAACCGCTGAGGCGCTGAACAACGTACCCAATTCCATGCGTGGCAACGCTCTCGGTACGTTTCAGGCGAATGTCGGAATCTGGCAGATTTTAGCCCGCCAGGGACAGATCTCGAACCTACGCATGAATAATTCGTGGCAACGAATGATTAAGCCATTCGCCGGAATCAGATCGGCGGCGCAGTTATATAACGCGGGGCGGGCATCCCTCGGAGAACTTTGTCGATCTGCCACCGGCGAGTCGAGAGTTTCTCAGGATGAGATCATCGAGTTGCTGGCGGGACCTCTGCAGACCAGCACGGAGGGAATAAGGATTCATCGCGAGATCGCCGTTAGAATCCGTTTGGTGCTGGACGGTCAGCGGCTGGTTTCTCTTGACACGCTGCTTGCCCTGGGCGATGCCTTAGAAGAAAAAGGTCAAGGGAAAATAATCGACGAGTTCGTGATCCATCGTGCCGGCGAAATACGGGAATTCGAAATGCCGCGGCCGATTTTCACGAGTAGCGAGCGCTCCGAATGGGCCGCAGGCATGTATCACAGCCGTCACACCGAAGTGCAGATGCGAAGCGACGTGGCAAAAGTGCTCAAGGCTCCTGCACCTTCGCACCCCCAACTCGAAGTGGCTCGCGGTCAGTTGGCTTCCTTCTTGAGGGATACTCTCGTCGGTTTGAACTATGCATATTACGAGCCGCCCGGCGCCCAGGCTCTGCACAACAATCCCCTCCTTGTGCGCTCCCACGACTTTGCCGCCGAGACCGTGTCTGGCATAAAGAGCACGTGGCAAACTCCAGGACTTGTTGGCCAAGGTACCCCCGCAGGCGGAGGTGCTTATTTCGTTGGGTCGCTTGCCGATCTGCCATTTGTTCTTGCCGATCTCGAACAAGACTTTATTTCCCCGGACAGTGTCCAAGCTCTTATCTGGAAGGAATTGACGCCGGGTCTATTGACAAGTGCAATCTTGCCGCGCTGGTGGGATGTCAGCCAGAACGAGCTTCACGCAGTTGCGCTCTATCAGCGCACCGGGGAGGAAATCCTGACCGCTTCCGCAAAGGACGAAGAGCTGCGGAACAGAGTGATGACCATCTTATCGGATCGTATGAATCCGCGGCGGGCTGACCAAGTCGAGCAAGGTCTGCGCGCTGGAAAGATATTGGAAGTACTTCCTCAAGTGACGCCCGCGGACACGTTCTATTTGACAGCAGAGTTTCAGCACAGGTACCCAGGGGAAACCGGGTCCTGGGGAACGGCCACCCAGGAATTGCAAGATCTCTCCCGTCAGCATCCTGAACAGGTTAGCTGGAATCGTTTGTCGCACGATTTTGGTGTTCCGCATCCCATCCTGGCTCAAACGTACGGTAGCGACCTGCTGAATGTAGGACCTTTGCCCGCGTTCTCAGGATACTCCAGCCGTTTCTTGGCGGAGTCTTGGGATTCGACCAATCTGTACTGGGCCCGATTGGCCGATGAAGCCGGGCTTTCGGCAGTGACGCTAAACCATCTGGTACCGCAGCTGACCCGGCACATGGTCGAGCGGATTTTCGCAACTGACTTCGAAGACTGGCCAGCGCTTCTCCGCGCGATGCACGAAACGGCCGAAGACTTTCGCTCGGGTAAGATAGCTTCGCTCACGAACGCTGGCGCTCCTCGGGCCGTGAGGTAGTTGTGGTTGAATTTGCGGACAGTAATGCAGCGACCCAGCTAGACGGGTTCGCGGGATAGGAATTTGGGAGCTATGGCACAGAAATCCTTTCTCTCTCTTTGTATGTTTCTCGGTTTATTCGTCGTTGATGGAACTAGAGCTCAGGAAAGTCCCGACCTTCACGTTGTTGTCAACTTGGTCCAGCTCAACGTCGCGGTCACCGACAAAAATGGAAACTATATTACGAGCCTGCGCCCCTCTGATTTTGCCGTCACCGAGGATGGTATAGCAGAGAAGGTTGCTACCTTTGCGGAAGGCAACGAGCCAGCCCTCAGCATAGTTGATTCCGCCGAGGCTAAGGGATCTGCGGGTCCAGCCGGTGACCCTCGTCCCACCTTCGACTCACTAGTGGCTGGCGCCAATGTCTTCATTCTGTTCGATACCAGCAATTATATGTATCGCGGCTTTGTCTTCGCGCAAGATGCGATCGCCGAGTTTGTTCGTTCGCTGGGCAGCGCGGATGCGATCGCATTCTATTCCTATAGCCGAGACCTCTCCCGGGTTGCGCCGCTTACCTCCGACCGGGCGCAAGTATTGCACGCCGTGCGCTGAACGGTAGCCGGAGACGAAGCAGCGCTCTACAACACCCTGTTGCTGACGCTGAAAGATGCGGCTCAGTGCAAGGGCAGGAAAGTCGTGGTGGTGTTTTCCAACGGCCCGGACAATTCCAGCGTAGTACCGCCCGAGGATGTTGCCGAATTCGCTCAGTCCGCGGGCGTTTCCGTCTACATGATCAGTACTCAAGAAGCAAAGTTAGAGCCCGTGTCCACCGCCGTGTTTGATCGCATGACGGCGGACACGGGCGGGAAGGCCTACTTTGCCAAGAACTGGAGAGACGAACAGAAGGCCTTTGCTTCCATCCGGGACGACTTGGCGCATCTTTATTCGCTAAGCTACTACCCTAAGCCTAATCCCAACTCCGGCTGGCGTGCGATCAGGGTAAAGCTGGTAGGCGACCATCTGAAGAAATACAAGATCCGTACGCGCAACGGATACCGTCCTGCCCCCACTCGGTTTTCACCCGACGCCAAGACCGTCCCTCCGTATACACCTGACTTATTTCGCACATTTTGGGAGGCGCTCCTGGATGGTCGGCAACTCCCAGGATTCTGGGAACCAATCTGACGGCCGCAACGAGCATCACATTCAACGCCAGGGTAAAAAGCGTAATTGACGCGATTTATCGTCAGTTATGCACCGGATCATCATCACCCCGTCAAAGCGGCGGCTGGCTAAGCCGGAATTCAGAACCTCGCTCCGCACGATCTGCGCCGAACATGTGCACGACTCTGCCATCTGACGGGAGGAGAATTAGAACAGATGCTGTTTCTTCTCGCT